>ERZ857775.805-NODE-805-length-42707-cov-4.488066_pt1 | contig 42707 bp, 39 predicted proteins | sample MGYA00519698_ERZ857775 | MGnify/ENA primary metagenome ERZ857775 (study PRJEB31778, sample SAMEA3449363) | human gut metagenome | biome: human gut; feature: human-associated habitat; material: faeces | place: United Kingdom | collected 2010/2012 ...
CGATGAAACGTGATTTCAGGCGAGTATGGAACTATTTCGGTGCCGAAAAGATGCAGCAGGTCATTGGGCTTATGAGGGGGCAGGAGCAGACCGCGGATAGAAGCCAGAAGAAGAACAGGCAGAACAGCGTAGAACTGTAAGATAGGATAGCAGACCCCCGCCAGCGGATGTTGGCGGGGGTCTGTACATATAAGTGATAATTCGACTCTGAAAAAAGCAATAGCAATATTTATCGGCTTGCAATCACGGAAAAGCTGTGGTACGCTTTACTAGGATAGTATAAAGGGAAAGTATATCCTTTTTGGGAAAACACCATGGTGTACCAATAGTGGTACATTTACTATGTTAAAATGAAAGAAAACAATGCGGGAATCCGCATTTGATGGAGGAAATAAAAATGGTAGACACCAAAAAAGAGCAGGAACGCGAAGAACTGCACCGTGCAATCTGGGCGATTGCGGATGATCTGCGCGGCGCAGTGGACGGATGGGATTTCAAGAGCTACGTTCTCGGTACGATGTTCTACCGTTATATTTCGGAGAACATTGCCAGCTATATCAATCAGGGCGAAATTGATGCAGGCAACCCGGACTTCCGCTATGAGGATATGCCTGATGCAGAGGCAGAGCAGGCACGGGAAGGGCTGGTGCAGGAAAAAGGGTTCTTCATCCTGCCCAGTGAGTTGTTCTGCAATGTACGGGCAAAAGCAGCCAACGATGAAAACCTCAATGAAACTCTGGAAACAGTCTTCCGACACATTGAGGAATCCGCAAAGGGCAGCTCCTCTGAGGGACAGTTTGCAGGGTTGTTCGATGATTACGATGTCAACAGCAATAAGCTGGGTGCGACCGTTGCCAAGCGCAATGAGAAGCTCGTGAAACTGCTGAACGGCGTGGCAGATATGAACCTTGGCGATGTGAAAGAGCATGACATTGATGCCTTTGGCGATGCCTATGAATACCTGATGACCATGTACGCCAGCAATGCGGGCAAGTCCGGCGGTGAGTTTTTTACGCCTGCTGATGTGTCGGAACTGCTGACCCGGCTGGGTACGGTAGGCAAAAAGGAAATCAACAAGGTCTATGACCCGGCCTGCGGCTCTGGTTCGCTGCTGCTGAAGGCAGAAAAGGTGCTGGGACGGGATGCCGTGCGCAATGGCTTCTTTGGGCAAGAAATCAACATCACAACGTACAACCTGTGCCGCATCAATATGTTCCTGCACGACATTGAATTTGACAAATTCGACATTGCCTGTGAGGATACGCTGACCAATCCGCAGCACTGGGATGATGAACCTTTTGAGCTGATCGTATCGAATCCGCCGTACTCCATCAAGTGGGCCGGTGACGAGAATCCGCTGCTCATCAATGACCCGCGCTTTGCCCCGGCTGGTGTGCTGGCTCCGAAGAGCAAGGCAGACTTGGCCTTTATTATGCACTCGCTGGCATGGCTGGCTTCCAACGGTACGGCGGCAATCGTCTGTTTTCCCGGCATCATGTACCGTGGCGGCGCAGAGCAGAAGATCCGCAAATATCTGGTGGACAACAACTTCATTGACTGCATCATCCAGTTGCCGAGCAACCTGTTCTTTGGTACCAGTATTGCCACCTGCATCATGGTGCTGAAAAAGGGTAAAACGGACAATAAGGTGCTGTTCATTGATGCTTCTTCCGAGTGCGTCAAGGTGACGAACAACAACAAACTCACCCCGGAGAACATTAACAAAATAGTGGACACCTTTGCACAGCGGGCAGAAGAAGCACACTTCTCCCATCTGGCGGAGTATTCCGAGGTGCAGGAAAATGACTATAACCTGTCGGTTTCCACTTATGTGGAGGCTAAGGACACCCGTGAGAAGATCGACATTGTGAAGCTGAACGCTGAAATTGCACAAATTGTAGCACGAGAAAACGAACTGCGGGCCGCCATTGACCAGATCGTGGCAGAAATCGAGGGCTGAAATGGAAAACGAAAAGAAAGATTCTGCATTGGTACGTTCTTCTGCGGCGGAATACCTGACCTTTGTTGCCTCTACGGGCGAGGACAAGGACAGCATTGAGATGCGCTACGAGGATGAAAACATCTGGCTGACGCAAAAGATGATGGCGACCCTTTACGATGTGGGGCTTCCGACCATCAATGAGCATATCAAAAAGATTTATGCTGACCATGAGCAGGACGAGGCGGCAACTATTCGGAAATTCCGAATAGTTCAAAATGAGGGTGGCCGACAGGTTACTCGCAGCGTGAACCACTATAATCTGCAAATGATTATTGCGGTCGGCTTCAAGGTGAACAACCAGCGGGCGGTGCGGTTCCGTGTCTGGGCAAATCAGATTGTGGAGCAGTATACTATCAAGGGCTGGGCAATGGACGAAGAACGCCTGAAAAACGGTGGCACAGTCCTGACCAAGAAATACTTTGAAGAGCAGTTGGAGCGTATCCGGGAGATCCGCATTTCGGAGCGCAACTTCTACCAGAAACTTACTGACATTTACGCTACTTCGCTGGATTATGACCGCAATGCGCTGACCACAAAAGAGTTCTTTGCGAAGGTGCAGAATAAGATGCACTATGCCGTGCATCGCCATACGGCGGCAGAGCTGATCTATGAGAGGGCTGATGCCGAAAAGCCTCACATGGGGCTTCACACATGGAAGGATGCTCCCAACGGCAAAATTAAAAAGAGCGATGTTTCGGTGGCGAAAAACTACCTGACCGAAGATGAAATGAAGTCCATGGAGCTGATCGTTTCGGCATACCTTGACCTTGCCGAGAACCGTGCCCGCCGTCATATCCCCATGACCATGGAGGACTGGGCCAAGCGGTTGGACATCTATTTGCAGGCAGATGATCTGGAAGTGTTGAAGGATGCAGGCAAAATCTCGGCGCAGCTTGCAAAAATGCACGCCGAAACGGAGTTTGAAAAGTACCGTGTGGTGCAGGATCGGCTGTACCAGAGCGATTTTGATAGGTATTTGGAGGAAAGTGGTGAGTGACCTAATGAAAAAATGGGAACTTGCGAGGTATTTGCTTGATGCTAAAAAGTCGATTGATACATTGCTTTATGTGGCCGAAAATAGTGAAGATGTATCAATGATAGATATTCAAGAACTTGTAAATGAAATAAGGCGTAAGTTTTACGTTGATGCTTGTGTAGTATTAGATAAATGCTATCCTAAAAAGAAAAAGGAAATTTGTAAAGATAATGTAATTGAATCAGTCTACTATGAACGCGATAAAAATTATGCACATAAAGATACAGACTATAAAAGAAAGCAGTATGGCTCTATTTTAGAAATGGCTGGAGAAATGAAACGACAGCTTGCAGCAGTACAAGAACGTTGCTCTTCATATTTGCCGGAGGAACTTACGTTAGACTATTTAATATTTGATGCAAAGCTATATCGAATGGTAAATGGAATCACAAAGGAAAAGGAAGAACGGGCATTAAATATAAAGCATCCGGGAAGAAAAAGAACTGAAAGAGAAAAAGGCACAGAAAAGGGAGAAATATATACTATATTCAGGGACACTGAACAAATTAGAGATATTCCAGAAAATGAACACATGAAATATGCAACTATTTTTCAAACAGGAATTGTAATTGAAGAAACCTTTCAAAAAATGCAGGATAGTTGTATTAGAACAAATGTACTCTATGGAACAAATATATGGGTTTCTATTAACCAAACGGAACTAGCAAAGATTGTAAAGATGCGAAAACTTGGCGTATTAGATGAAATGGATGTTCCAACTGTTGTACCTCGAAATAAACGGGAAGAACAAAAATTGACGGAACTTCTTAGAAAAGAAGGAGTATTATGAGTAAGCTGGATGACCTGATCAGGGAACTTTCCCCTGAAGAAATAGTATATAAACCAATGGGGAAATTCATTCGATTTTTGAATGGAAGAGCGTTTAAACAGCAAGAACTATTGAGTGATGGAAAGTATCGAGTGCTACGAGTAGGAAATTTCCACACGAATGATAAGTGGTACTACTCGAATTTAGAACTAGAAGAGGACAAGTATTGTGAATGTGGTGACTTGTTATACACATGGGCGGCAACGCTTGGACCGGAAATTTGGAAAGGTAAAAAGGTAATATATCATTATCATATTTGGAAGTTAAAGTTTGATGAGAGAGTAGTGGATAAACAATATTTGTACCATTATCTAAAAATGGATACAGATAATATTTCAAAGTCGCTTACAAATTCAACGATGCCGCATGTATCAATGACAAGTATGAATAAAAGAATAGTGGCGCTTCCTCCGCTTGAGGTTCAACGTGAAATTGTCCGCATCCTAGACAATTTCACAAATCTTACAGCGGAGCTTACAGCGGAGCTTACAGCCAGAAAAATGCAATATAGTTATTATAGAGATAACCTGTTGTCATTTAATATGCCTGTTTCTAAAAAGAAAATAGGGGAGATTACAAGAGTCTTTTCAGCAGCGAGAGTTCATAAAAATGAATGGATGCAAGAGGGCGTTCCGTTTTATCGATCAAGTGATGTTATTTCCAAATTTAATGGAGTGGAAAATTCAAGAGGAAAAGCGTATATTTCTTTTGATTTGTATAAAAGACTTTCTGCCAAATCTGGAAAGATAATGAAAGATGATATATTGATAACAGGTGGAGGTACAATCGGAATTCCATATGTTGTTCCATCGGATGAGCCAATATATGTGAAAGATGCAGATTTACTTTGCATCCAAAAATCAAAAGAGTTTAATAGTCGGTTTTTGTATCATTATTTCTTGTCCACAGAGTTTAGAAAGTACTTAGAGAATATAACTCATAACGCTACTATAGCACACTATACAATCTCTCAGATTGAGAATACACCAGTACCATTACCACCCCTCGATGTCCAAAGCCGCATTGTTAATGTGCTGGACAACTTTGAGAAGATTTGCTCCGACCTCAACATTGGTTTGCCTGCAGAAATTGAAGCCAGGCAGAAGCAGTACGAGTATTACCGAGATAAGCTCTTGACATTTGCAGAAACCGGCAACACAATTTTGAGCAGAGCAGAGCAGAGCAGAGCAGAGCAGAGCAGAGCAGAGCAGAGCAGAGCAGAGAGTAACTAGCTGCTTTTTTTGTGTTGTAAAATTATATAAAGTTCGTGGAGACCCTTTACCGTCAGGATATGGATAATTTTTACATTCCTGGCGTTTTTTTGCGCCCAAAATGAGGATGAAAAAATAAGTAGAGAGGAAACATGAGCAATGAGTAAAAAAGGAATTGCATTGTTCCTTGCCTTTTTGATGTTATTTTCCATCTTCACACCTCAAATGACTACTTACGCAGCTACAACAGAAAATATTGAGGAAGTGACAACTTCGGAAGATACGAATGAAAATGACCTGGAACAAAGCACAGAAGAACCTGAAAATACAGGGCAAAACACGGAAATAACTTCTACCGAAAGTGTAGAAGAGAGTACCGGGCAAAGTACCGAGCAAAGCACCGAAGCAGAGCCGGATGCACAGGCTGCACCAACAGGCGCACCAGTCACATTATCAGATGATGGTATGTCAGATGTGGTACTGGAAACATTTACCAAGGCAGCAGGTGGCGCACAATATCTTGGAAGTGTGAAATATAAAAATACAACGGTAGCACATTTTTTAATTAATGGACAACCAGCATATTGTATGCAGCATGGAGTGACCGCACCGACTACTGGAACATCATATACCAGTAGTATTTATGAAGATGAAAATGTAAGAAGAATCTTATATTATGGCTGGCAGGGACAGGCACAATGGAGTGGTTTTGATGGAAATGAAAGTAAAGGAATTGTAATTACATCCCTGGCTTTAAGCCATTATTATTATAATACTCCGGCAAATATAAATACCAGTTATTACATTAATATGGGATTAACTGATTTTATTAATTATTGTAATGCAAACAGCATTCCGGATTCCAAAATATCATTTTCTACGGATTCCGTAAAGGCATACCGGAGTGGAGATATTCAAAAGACGGATGATATAACCATCAATGGATGGTCTGGAAATAATCTTTCCTTTACGCTGCAGGATGGGGTAAAAGCAGTTACCAATGATGGGGGAACCTATACCGGAAACGTTACCTTAAATGGTGGAACAACCTTTCACTTGGAAGCTCCCCTTACCGTAAATGTGGACTGGTCAACCGGAACAGTTGGCGGTTCAGTAAAAAAATTTAATGCTATTATTTGGTATACAGGTCCATCATATCAGACTGCAGGAAGTTTTGAATATGTAACTGACCCTCTAGGAGAAACAAGCCTTGCGGTAGACTGGCTGGATGTAGGAAATCTGCAAATCAATAAGTATAACGGACTTGGCGAATTGGTAGATGGTGCAAAATTCCGGGTTCAGGCATTAAATGATGGAAATACCTATGACCAGATAGTAACCGTAACCAATGGTTCCCTGTTACTGGAAAATATTCTTTCCGGAGATTATAAGGTGACAGAAGTTCAGACACCAAACAGCGTAAGCGGAACTGGCTACCTCTTAGACCCGAATAATGAATATACGGTCACTGTTGAGCCGGGAGCCACTAAAACACTGAATGTTGTGAACTATGAACCAAGTGGACAGATAACACTTACCAAGAGAGACAGTGAAACCGGAACTGCACAGGGTTCCGCAACGCTGCAGGGCGCAGTATATCAGTTATCTGCATCCACTAATATTGTCCGGGCAAATGGTGAAATCGTATATACGGCAGGACAGGTAATCGGAAACGCTGCCACGGATGCAAACGGACAGATTGTATGGAATGGCTTATATCCGGGTGGTTCGTATGCTATCAAAGAAATACAGCCGAGTGATGGATATAACCTTGATACTTCCACCTATATTGTAGAGTTGAACTTCAAAGATTCCAGTACAGCCGTAGTAACCGCAAGCCGGGTATCTTATGAAAAGGTAATCCGGTCTGACATAGAGTTATCGAAATTTGGAACGGATTCTGTAGATACCGAGAATACGAAGAAGATTCCATTAAAGGGAGTTATCTTCTCCATCCAGTCACTTACTACAAATCAGAAGTGGTATATGGTCACAAATGAAAACGGATATATAGATTCTGTTACCGATAAGATTTATTCGAAAGTAAATACTACGAATGGAACCGTAAAGGTGGATGCATCCAGTGTTGTTACAAGAAACAGCAGAGGAATGTTTCCAAGAGACACATATCTTATCACAGAGTTAAATACTCCGGCGGGATATATGCCAATCCAGCCAATGACCGTAGTATTAGATAAGCAGTCCTATAAATATCAATGGATATTAGAGGATAAGGACATTATATCAGCATTAAGGGTAGAAAAAACGGATGCAGAAACCGGACAAGTCATCCCAATCGCAAATACATCATTCCATCTGTATGATGCACAGGGAAAACAAATCAAGATGGTTGCAAGCCGTTATCCTACCACACAGTATATAGATGAATTTGCAACAGATGAATCCGGAACATTTACACTTCCGGAGAAGCTGCAGATAGGTACTTACTACCTGGAAGAAGTAAATGCACCGGATGGCTACTTAAAAGGTCATAGGATGAAGTTTGATATAACAAGTGGTCACGATTGGAGCCAACCTTTTACGATACAGTACGCAAATACACCCGCAAAAGGAAAAATCAAGATAGTAAAGACCGATTCTGAAACAGCAGAACCAGTAGAGGGCGCAGTATATGAGATATACGCTGACGGAGATATAAAGACCGGAGATAATACCATCCGGAATACGTCAGGTGAATTAATAGATACGATAACAACGGATGATACCGGAACCGCATTATCAAAGGAGCTTTACCTTGGAAACTATACCGTAAAAGAGAAAGAGACACCGGATGGCTACAAGCTCGATACAGAAGAACACAAGGTTTCTGTAGAATATGCGGATGCAGTTACACCAGTTGTAATTGCAACACTGGAAGTAGAAGATGAACCAAATAACATTTTCATTCAGAAAATAGACAGTGAAACGGAAAAGACATTGCCGGGAGCTACGCTGCAGCTTATAGATGCAGATGGAAATATTATTGACGAATGGACTACAACAGATGAAGAAAGCCACAAAATCAGCCACATAAGTAAGCCGGGAACGTACATCTTACATGAAGAGAAAGCACCGGACGGTTATTTAAAGGCTGATGATATAGAAATCAACTATGAGGGTGGCATCATAAAAACTCCATTCGTGATGAAGGACGTACCAATACAGGCAGAAATCGAAAAAATAGATGCCAAGACAGAGAAGAGTTTACCGGGAGCCAAGCTGCAGCTTATAGATGCAGATAAAAAGGTAGTGGATGAATGGACTACGGATGGAAAGCCACATTCACTGTATGCGATAGCAAAAGGAACGTATACGCTGCATGAGAAAGAAGTACCGAATGGTTATGTTCGGGCAAAGGATATGGAAATCGAAATCATAGAGACTGCAGATATGCAACAGTTCGTGATGAAGGATAAAAGGATTGGTGGAATTGTAACATCCATGACTAAGCCGACACCGGAAAAGGAAACACCAGGAACTATAAACACGAAGATGCACCTTAAGACCGGAGATACAAATAACGTTCTATTATGGCTTTTGATTTTTGCAGGATCAGGAGCAGTGATAGCAGTATTAATTTTAAGCCGGAAAAAAGGGAAGAGAAGCAGAATAGGTATTTTTCTTTTGATGTTTGTTATGCTGGCAGCTTCCACGCCAAACAAAGTTTACGCTGCGGAGCCGGAGGTTACAAAAGAGCATGAGTATACCTCAAAGAATAAAGAGGAAGAGTATACCGGCTTTAAGGACACAATCGAAGAGGACGGAAGAAAATACAATCTTTCCGGTATTACCTATGACATTGAAAAAACAACACCGGAAAAAGAAAAAAAGGTGCTTACCAAAGAGGTTGATTCTGACCTGATACCGGTATCAGAAGAATATACACCGGAGCAGACCATTACAGAAGATAATGTTACCTACACGTTAAACGATTGTACGGTACTGGATGATTCAGAAGAAGTAAAAAATTATACGTCTTATGTAGATTACCTGGATGAAGCAGCCATTCCGGACAGCAAAGTAATTACAGTTACCGGAGAGAACGGAGAAAAGCTGCAGCTACAAGGAAAAGTAGCTAAGAAAGAGGTAATTTCAAACGGAGAATGGCTGAATACACAGATAACCATAACCTTTGACCACTACGATTCAGGGGAATATGTATGGCAGGGCGAAACCATTTACAACAGCAGCAATCCATTAGAAGGACATTATGCAGAGTTATTACAGTCGGTTGGAGCAGACAGCAATACGCACCGGATTACGTCTACGCAGTGGTCAGGTGATGCTTACGAAGTAGATGGAGTGACTTACCGGGATGCAATAGCCAACGTGCAATACTTTGTACCATATACCAGAGCAACATACGCAGCTTCACAGGAATATGTAAAATATCGTGCCACTTATGCTGCAGAAACAGAAGTAGATAGCAAAACCAATTTTACCTACGATTTAAAGGCTACCGCTACCTACGAACTGGATAAATCTCTTACCGTGAAACAAATTGTGATAATGGCAGGAGTAGGACTATTGATAATCGTTGTCTTAATTGTGCTGATTCTTTATGTGGTGTCCAGGAGAAAAAAAGATAAGGAACCTCAAAAAAGAAGAGAGGTAAAGGTTAGTTACTGTATCAGAAAAGGAAGCGGAAAAGCGGTAGAAAAGAAGTGGAAAAAGGAGATAAAAAATGCACCGGATAAGTAAGCATAAAGCAAAGAAACTCTTCTTAAGAGACTATGTAATAAAGCCTGATGATGTAGAAATTCCGGAAGAGGAAGAAGTAGATGCTATCCAGTTAGAGGACATAGAGTTACCGACCGAGAGAGAAAAGTTATCATCATTTAACGATATTCCTGTAAGCAGAGAATACCTCAAAAAAGAAAAAGATTGTAAAGGCAAGCTGACAGGCTATATAGCCGCAGATTACAGAAAAAATGACATACTGGCAAGGACAACGTTAGTTATCGGACATAAAAAACCAAGTGGAAAGTATGTTGCTGTATATGCCAAGAGAAAGTATCTCTTCTTTCTGTATCTGATTCCGATATTTTACCTACTGATTCCGGCAATAATAATAGCTGCAGCATTAATCTTTTTTTCCGGAAAAAGCCGGAAACTGCCGGACGTACCAAAAGAAGATTTACCGGCAATCGAAGAGGAAGTAACAGAATATGATAATGAACCAATTCCATTCATGCCAGCTGACGGAGAGGACGATTTAATAGATTTTTTTGGAGAAGTCAGCGACAACGTAGAACTAAACGTTTATGCCGGAGAATATACCGTTACAGATACCGAAGGAGCTATTCCATTAACGAATTATGCCGGAACTGGATTATATGAAAAATACAGCTTTTATGATGAATCCGGCAATCTGGTATATGAAACGGACTTATTACCGCCTGGAACAGAAAAAGACTTTAATCCGGCAGGATATGTAAGCAAAGGCAAAACAAATTTAAAGTTAATCGTTACCTTTTATGGCTTAGAAGATAGACAGTTATTAGATAACGTAATGTGTGATTTTAATATAACCGTAAATTACAAATAGAGAGGAAAAACCAATGAAAAAATCAGTTTTTAAAGCAGCAGTGCTTTCACTTTTGATAATGACAATGGCATCTACAACCGTATTTGGTAAAGAGTTAGTAGATTCTACTCCATCCAGTTCGACCGATTTATCAGCCGGAGAGGATGTTACCCAGGATAAAAAGACCGAGTATGAAAATTCCGGTACTATCACGACTACAACTTATGAAGCAGACAATGATGTAAGCGTATATGCGACTGCATCCAGCCGGGCAGTTATCAGTATACCAAGAACAATCATCATGGGTAGAGTAGATGATACTTCTTCCTATGTTGGAGAATACATTGTCAGCGTAGAGGGTGATATTGCCGGAAGTCAGAAAATTGTTATACGTCCGGAAGTAACTACAGAAATGGAAGAAACCGGTGGTAAAGCATCCAAAGTAACCGTTGCAACAACTCTTAATGATGTAGAGGAACTTAAGATAAGTGCCAATGACCTTTTAAATGGAAATATCGTAACCGCAAAAGGAAAAATAACAGCAGATGGTATTACTGCCGGAAGATGGAAATGTGGTCTGGTATTTCATACAAGAATCGAGAATGAATAAGAGGTATTTCGAATGAAAAAAATACTATGCCGCTTTTTGGCTATGAGCATATGCTTTATGTTCGTATTTCAGGGTATGGTATATGCTGCAGATGTTCCGGAAGAAACAACAGAGCAACCGCAGACAGAAGAGACAACAGACACGGAAATTAAAGAGGATATTCCGGAAAGCAGCATCGAAGAGAGTACCGAGACTGAAACCGAAGATAATACAGAGGTTGTAGACACAGAAAGAACAGAAAGCACAGAAAGCACAGAAAGCACAGAAACCGAAGATACGGAAGAAAGCGAAGAGACAGAGAGGGAAGAAATTGCTATATGCGCAGACCCTTACGAAATTGCAACCTATTCTTCTGGCACGATATATCCAAATGGTACGAATGGTCATTTTTTCTTGTATGTGCAAAATGGTTCAGTATGGGGAAAGTATCAGGTAGATGTTTCTATAGGAAGCAGATGCCCGAACGGTATCAACTATTATCTTTCCTACAATATGTATTTGATAGAGGGAACAGACGTAGGTGTTACTTTGAATCCACAGGATTTATCCGGTGGAACAACAGATTTTTACCATACGAAGCATGATAATGCTACGTCAGAAATTGGAGCAAGAGAGTATCATTTACCATTTACTGTTAAGTTGAATAAGCCTGGGTATCACATTGAATCTGCAGATACATCTGGAGCATATCAATCATATTTTGACAGTTATACAGATACAACCTGCAGCTTCATTGTAGATACCAATGGATGCGGAATTACAAATTGGACTGCAGATGGTCAGATTCACAACGACACTATCGCAGTAAAGTACGTCCAGAACTCATATACCATTAATTATAACGGCAATGGAGCAACAGGCGGAAATATGGCAGCTCAAACCATGCTTTATGATACAACTACTGCATTAAGCAGCAATGGATTTACAAAGAATTGTACCGCAACCTTTAATGGTAACGGCGGTACAGCAGAAAAAGGTTCGGTTACTGCAGCTTGTCCATTTATAGGTTGGCTTGATTATAACGACATTACCGTAAACGATACTACTTACCATTGGTGGACGTTTGATGCACCATATTATGCAAATACCTATTCTGATATAGGCAGAGCATATGGATATAACAAAATAGGTCTTGCTTACCATTATGATACTTACAATGTGAAAGGTAGTGAAACAAGGCAATCCAGTCCGGTATTTAATATCGGATATTATATGAACTATGGTGGTCAGGACTTGAAAAATGCGTTTGGTTCCAACAAACAGGCTTATATATCACACTGGAACGCAAATGGCTATGCAGAGGGAAGAAAAGGGGCAAGCAGCGTAGATACTTCCTCAAAAGATACTTACCCAAACAATGCAAGTGTAGCAAATCTGACAACGAGCCGGGATGCACAACTTTGGTTGTATGCCAAGTGGGGTAATGCCACCGTAACATTTCCAAGTGCAGCAAGGGCAGGATATACCCTTTTAGGATGGAGCGCATCATCAAATGCAACAAGTCCTACTTATGTTGTCGGACAGACAATAAATATTTCTTCCAACAATACATTTTATGCAGTATGGAAGAAATCCAATGCACCGACAATTACACGCTTGACCAACGTTCAGGACGGACAGGATGCATTTTGGACATATGTTTATGTTCAGGATAATGGGGATGGTATTGACAGAGTACAGTTTCCTATTTGGACTGCAGCAAATGGACAGGATGACCTTATAAAGAATTGGAAAACAGATAGTACCGCAAAAGGAGAAAAAGGCACATGGACGGTAAACGGAGCCTTATATAACTACCGCTACCATACTTATACATCCAGCCACAATAACGAACATGGAGAGTATTACACACACGCATATGCCTTTGATAAATATGGTGGGTACAGCAATGTTTCAGGAAACTTCAAGTTCACCTATGAAATAACCATAAATCACTACCAGCAGAATGTATCTGGAAGTGGTTACACATTGGTAGCAACAGACAAAATAACAGGAAATTATGATTCGATTGTTTCACCAACAGTCAATACATATACAGGATTTACATCCCCGGCAACGGAAAATGTAACCGTTCCGGTAGGTGGAACAACAGTTTCTTACTATTATTCGAGAAATCAGTATACCGTAACGATAGATTCAGATAGCGGTATAGCTGCTGCATCCGGCGCAGGCACATATTACTATGGTGCGCCAGTTACAGTTGCAATAAACGTAAAGGATGGTTACAAGCTGGAAACAATAAGTGCATCAAATGCAGAGATTAGCAATCCATACAGCTTTAATATACCGGCAGAGAACGTAACCATTACTACAACATCATCTTTATTACCGGTAACCGTGAAAATACCACGACAGTTGATTATGGGGCAGAACAGTGATTTTGTAATCAGCGCAGACAATAAAGGGGGTGAAGTGATTGTAGAAGTACCGGATAAAATAGAGTTCACGCAGAGCAACAAAAGCCAAACCATAGAAGGAAACATATCCTTATCTGCAAATAAGATAACTGCAGATAATCCGAAGATTTACGGAAAGATTACCACAAACGGCTTTACTGCAGGAACGTGGAAAGCAGCTTTTTCAATCAGAATCAGTTTTAAAATCTGATGAAAAAGAACTAAGACCTCAAAAAAGAAAAATACAAACGAAAAGGAGATTTAATCATGGAAAATTTAATGAATGGCTTATATACCTATGTAACAGACTTCCAACCTTTGGTGTATATCCTGATTGCAATTGCATTAGTGTTTGTTGGTGTCATGTTCATTCTTCCATCTGAAAAAACAAAAGAAATAGCAAAGGCTTCTATTGGATATATAGTAATTGGAGCAGGAATTATCATGCTGGCATCCCAGTTTGCAACGGAAATGGTTGCCAAGTTTACTTTTACAGCTTAATTTTCACAAAGAAATCCAGCATTTATGCGGGTTTAGGGCAAGGTGCTATTTATAGCACCTTGCACAGAAAAGAGGTAGTAGATGATAAAAAACAGGATAAAAAAAGAGTGGAAAGACCTAAAGGATATTTTTAAAAGTGACAAGAAAATCCTGAAAGCAAACCGAATTATATCAAATGGAATTGTAAAGGCAATATTGCTATTTCTGATAGATATATTTCTATTTTTACTCTTCAATTACATCATCAATGTATTTTGTAATGTTGGGAAAATGTTTCAGGATATGGATAATATGGCATCCTACATGGGATTGAATAATATTTTGTTTTCGGTCAAAAATTTTACAAGTTCCGGACTGATAAAGACCTTGTATGGATTCTTTCTGATAGCAGTTATCATAATGGATATATTCTTATCTTACGATATTAAGACAGCATTTTCAGAGGAAGCCATTAACAAGCAGCAAAAAGGAGATTCGAAACTTGCCACATTAGAAGATATTAGGAAACAGTATAAAGAGATAGACGAATGTGGAACAGTATACGAAGGTAGACCTGGATTTCCTATTTCAAGATACGGAAACAAGTTATATATAGATACGAACACTACACATAACCTGATTATCGGTATAACACGTTCCGGTAAAGGCGAATTGTATGTTATGACATCAATGGAGATATATTCCAGGGCAACGATACAGCCATCAATGATTATTAATGATATGAAGGGAGAATTATATAAATCCAATCAGAAAACAAGATTGCTGCAGAGCAGAGGTTATTTAGTATATTTTATCAATCTGCAGAATCCGGAAGAAGGGGATGGATATAATCCTTTGGAATCCATCATAAATGCATGGGAGAGTGGAAACCGGACGTTTGCAGAAGACCTTACACAATCTTTTGTATGGCAGATATTTGACCCGGATTCTGCAACAGGAACAGAAAAGTATTTTGCACAGACCGGAGCAGATGTGACAGCAGCTTTAATTTTAGCACACTTGGAAGATGCATTAAGGCTGGATGAAGAAGAAAACAAGAAAAGAAAAGCTGCATTCGACCGGAAAGTGGAAAACTTTAAACGTTTGGATGAAGAAATGCAAAATGAAGTCAGGGAACAGTACAAATTGTATTTATCAGATGTCACACTTGATAATAATGTGACTGCAATACCGGATGATGCAGCGTTTATAGAAACACACGAAAACAGAAAGAAAATCAATATGTATACCATCATTAATACCTACATGGAATTAGTAAATATTCCAGTATTGGATATGGAAGGCAGACCAACCGGAAAAACCTATTTGGATTTGTTCTTTACAGAAAGACCACAGGGAGACAGAGCCAAGATGAAATATATGTCAACTGGTGTGGCAAGTGGTAAAACCAAGGGAAATATTCTTTCTACCATGAATGCAAAACTCAATATTTATACGATGGAATCCGTTGCAAAACTTACGGCAGAAAGTTCTTTTAAATTAGAGGATATAGGATTTGGTGATAAGCCAATAGCTGTATTTCTTGGCATCCCATATGGTGATAAATCAAAACACCAGCTTGCAACAACTTTTATCCGGCAAACATTTCTTATCAATGCAAACCTTTGTTGGGATGGGGGAAAGTGTAAACGTCCAATTAAAAATATATCAGATGAAGTTGGAAATATGCCAAAAATTGATGATTTGGTCAATATGATTACGGTATCGGCAGGATGTGATATTACCTATGACTTATATATTCAGTCTTACTCACAGTTTGATGATGTTTATGGTCAAGGAGCATCAAAAACAATCCGTTCCAACTGCGGAAATCTTATATATATAAGAACGGATGACCCTGATACATTGGAGGATATATCTAAAAAAGTCGGTAGACAAACCATTGTAACAACACAGCGTAATGGTAGTAAGTTCTCCGTGAAGAAGATGTTTATGGAAAATACAGAGGAACAGAGACTTCTTACTACGGAACAGTTAAAAGCCTTAAAAGATGGAGAAACAGTTGTTTTACGAACCATGAAAACAAAAGATAATAATGGGGATGATGTAGAAAGGGATGCAATCTTTAATTCCATTGAATCAGGAAAAAGAATGAAGTTCAGATACCAATATTTGGAAGATTACCTTCCGACACCTACAACTATTTCATTGAGAGAAGTTAATGATGCATCCAGAGCCGGAATTGGACTGAAAACAAGAATATGGGATTATAACAAGTCCTTTGAATTTATTAAGCGTGACCGTTCCAATGATGTGCAATCATTAAGAATCGAAGATATGCACGATTTCCAGCAGGAAGCAATACTGCAGGTTTTAAATGAAATCATGGACGAAAAGCAGAAAAAGGAAAATGAACCATTACAAAAAATGAAACTAAGAAAGGTAGAAAATATCATTCAGACAAAGCAGAATACGGAGAATTTTACAAAGGCAGTGCAAAACTCATTATTATCCTTGATTGATTTCTACCTAAAGATGAAAGAGAGTACAGACTATGATGAAATGGAAAGAGAAGAAGAAAAGTAAAAGAATTACATTTTTCTTTTTGATGTTTCTTTACCCCTTGCTGCATAACACAATGACTGTATTTGCGGATATAGACGAAGAAACGTGTCAGAACATCTTATTGAACTATAAGAAATATTTTGTCCAAAATGACCTGATACATGATGCCTTAAGGTATCTACAGTGGGCGATTATTAAAGGTTTAAAATGGGTAGCTGATAGCTGTCAAACCTTATATAGTAATACGCTTGGTCTTATGGACTTTACAAGCTACAGTGGATTTACTGATTTTACACCTACCTTGAAAGGTATTTTCACTGCAATTATGGCGGTATCTATTATGATGCTTGGAATTATCCTGATTGTAAATCATAAGAAAAAGCCGGATGTGTTAGTGGGGGTGCTGCTTGCAGCACTTACCATATCTGCCCTGGGTGAACTTATGATAACAGCAAATGAGGGGGTTCAGTCATTTTGTAATGAAATGGTAGGTTCTTCTATGGCAGACAGTGTAGTAAATGATAATCTGTTTGATTTGAGGTATATAGACAGTACCTATGGAATTGCTACTTTTTCAGATGATGCAGAAACCCTGGCAACGTACCATGCACCACTGGAAGATTTTTATATGGATGCAATCGACATTAACGAAGTCATAAACTATGATGACCCGTACATATCGAGTGATGCATCCACTTTATTAAAAAAGTCTTATCAGAGATTACCGGATGGCACCATGGTAGATCAAGGTGTATATAACGGCTGGGGATGGAATAGTGGAGATGATGATGATTTATTCAATGATTTTTACTACAGATACAAAATCAATGCATTCCCGATTTGTGTTTCGCTGATAGCAATTATTATTGTGTTTCTGGTTGTATCGTATAAGTCAGTCCGGTTGTCCTTTGAACTGGCAATAAAGAAGGTAATCACAATCCTTTATTCTGCAGATATTACAGGTTCACAGAAAACCTTAAAGCTACTGGAGTCAATCAAAAATACTTATATCATATTTATGGTAAATGCAATCACTTTAAAGTTATTCATTATTTTTCAAAGCTATTTAAGTGAGAAGTTTTCAAATAATGGATTTACCTATTGTATTATCCTATTATTTACTTCATTAGCAGTTATAGATGGACCGAATATCATTCAGGAGCTTACCGGAGAAGATGCAGGATTACAGTCAAGCGCATCCAGAATCTTAGCAATATACAATGCCGGAAGAGGTCGTGTAAGAGGTACCGGTTCTGCTATAAGTGGTGGTGTAAGAAGTGCAGTAGGCTATCACCGCTATAAATCTATGAAAAATGCGCTTAGTGGAGATAAAAAGAATGTAAAGGATGCTGCAACAAAGAATATAGGTGGAAGTCTTGGGGATGGACAGGCTGAAAATCAGAAGATGAAAGAGGATATGCAAAATTCTCCTGAAATGCAGAAAGAAGAAAGCGGACTACGGCAGGGCATGGGAGAGACAGAAAACGAACCTCAAAAAGAAAATGGAGAACAGCTTTCTTCCGCAAGTGAAGCGAATGAAGAGATGAAAGAAGCTATGAGTGGTGGAACTGGAACGATAGACGGTACAGGAACACAGGAACAGTCTATTGGTGGAGAAACACCGGAAGGTGGAAATGGTGATATTCCTGCTAATCCTGAAATATCAGAAGCACAACCAGCAGCACCAAATTTAGAGACTGGAAGTATTCCGGAAGAAGGAATACAGGGTGCCGGAAATGGTGATATAGCAGAAGCTATGAATGGAAATGGTGATATTCCAACAACCCCAGTAACCCCGGCAACCTTTACTGGAAAAGCAAAACCGGAGATAGAACCAGCAAAGCCGGATATTAGAGAAGCATCCCCATCCACACCAGCAGCACCAAAGAATAAACCGAAGAACCCTACCGCAAAAAGAAAAAGAAAAGCTCCTGCAGCACAGAGCAAACCGAAAAATCCGGTCGAACTGGAACAGCAGGAGCAGCTAAATAAAGAAGAAAGGTTGAAGTAAGGTGAGAACATGGAAGAATACACAATTATAGAGAGTGATAAAAAACAAGCACACGTTTCCTTATGGTTGTACGCATTTGACCTCTTTTTCATTTTAGTATGGGCTGTAGTTGCATACGGACTGCGGAACATGGTAGCAACAAAATTAAGAATCCTATACGGCATTTTTACAATGGCTTGTGCAATAATGCTTACTTTTCAGTCAAAGTACAACCATAAAAGACATATGTTCCAGACGATTCTTATTTATCTGCAGAAAGATATTTCTGTATACCATCCAATTAAGTAAGGAGATAAAAGGATATGAATATTATATATGTTTACCTGGCAGGAATTATTATATGCTTCATTGGATTTATCGCAATGATAGTAGTAAGTATAACCTCAAAAAAGAAAAAGCCGAAGTCCAGCAGCACTTCTAAAACAATCTTGGATATATTACCGAAGATGTGCTATGAGGAAAAATATGATTGTTTTGTAAAAGAGGATGGAAGCTGCACTGATATATTACAGGTTGAGACAAAAGACCTGTTAAATGCGTCTGAATCAACAACCATGTATGACAAGCTGCGGTGGAGAAGATTATATATCAAATATCCATCTGACCTTAAGATTATTGCAATGAATTTTCCATCTAACACAGAAAAGCAGCAAGAGTATATGAGACACAAGATAAATACTACAAAGAATAAGGTATATAAAAAATGGCTGCAGAAAAGTATCAATGAATTAGGCTGGCTGGAAACCCACAGGATGAATAGAGAGTTTTTCCTGATGTTTTGGGGTGAAAATACAGATAAGTTGATGCAGAACAGACAGACCATCATAGATGCATTGGGTTCCGGGAAAAATGGACTTATTCGAAGAATCAGCGAAGAAAAACGCACATTAGTATTCCACAAGCTGAATAACAAGGCATCCTATGTTGTACCGAAGAATATCAAACAGGGGGAAGAATAGCACATGAAAATGACTACAGAAGAAACCTTAAAAGAGGAAAAAGAGCAAAGGTGTTTAGAGTTCATAAAGAAAATACAGCCTTTGGGTGGAATTTCTTTTAAGGATGAATCGACCGTTAAGACCGGAGATACCTACGAAACTTGCTTACATATTATGAATTATCCAAGCAGCGTAAATGATTTTTGGCTTACAAATGTAACCAATAACAGCAATACGATCGTGACGATAGATGTATCAAATACAGACGTAGACGAAGTTATAAAGAATATCAATAAATCCATGAAGGAAGTAAATTCCAGGTATGGTTCTTCCACCAATTATACAGATGAAAAGGATGCAATTAAGGACTTCCAGGATTACGATAAACTTTTAACCGAAGTTAAAAGTATGAAAGAAGTAACAAAGGTTATTGATACCAGAATGTTTCTTGCTGACCGTTCCTGGCTTGATTTAGACAACCGGGTAAAGAAAATGAAACAGCAGCTAGATAATGATACCTACATTGCTTATGTAAATATGAATGAAACGAAACAGGATTACTGCAGCATATTTGAAAGCTATACAGAACAGCAAAAAGAAAAATTTGCAGTTCCCGGCTCCATTCTTTCTTCTGCATCATTGGCAGCCGGAAATCCGTTTCATTTTTCAAGCCTTGAAGACCCGAATGGTTCTTTCTATGGAACGACACCGACAATGGGACAAGTATTATGGGATATATTCCGGAAAACCAAAACAAGGCTGCATTATAATATGGCAGCCTTGGGAACAATGGGAACCGGAAAATCAACCATTTTGAAGAAGATAGCAAAAGACCGGGTAATAAGAGGGGATTATGTCAGAACGTTTGATGTGTCTGCAGAAAATACCATGATGTGTAATGAATTGGGTGGAATCATTATAAAAATGGATGGAACCAACGATATTGCACTGAACCCATTGGAAATATTAAAATCCGGTTCCAATGATAATGAAAGTTATACAAGGCATATTTCCAAGCTAAAGACAATGTATCTGTCTTTTAATCCGGCTGCAGAATCAACGGAACTAACGGAATTTTCCGCAGTATTGGATGAAATATATCAACAATTCGATTTAAAGCCTGGGTCTGTAAGAGGTATTACCGGTAGAGCTGCAGAAGAATATCCGATATTCTCAAACGTACACGAATATATAGCAGAAAAGATAAATGAAATGTCACAAAAAGAGTATTCAAAAATAGAGTTAGAACTGGCAAAGCGTAAAGCATTAGCACTGCAAAAAATAGATATGGTCATATGTAACCTGATAAATATTTATGGAGCCATTTTTAATCGGCACTCATCTATAACCAGTCTTGCAGATGAACAGTATATTGTATTCGACATATCAAAGCTGAAAGATATGGAATCTAATATATTTGATGCACAGCTTTATAACTTATTATCGTTATGCTGGGATAATGTTGTAACAAATGGAACAATCATGCTTAAAAAGGTAAGGGACGGAGAGATAGCACCAGAGGATGTAATCCATACGGTAATCGAGATAGACGAAGCACACCGAATCATTAATACCAACAAAATGAACAATCTGGACTTGATTACAACCTATATGCGTGAAGGTAGAAAGTATTACGGTTCAATTATCCTGGCATCACAAAGTATTCGAGATTTTTCACCGGAAGGTGATAGCGGGGATGCTTTGAATAAGCTGAAAACCATCTTTGAATTGACACAATATAAGATGATATTCCACCAGGATGCTAATGCATTACCATTACTGGAAAACATTTTTGATAGCGTACTTACACCGTCACAGATAAATCGTATTCCGCAGCTCGAAATGGGTAATTGCATTATGTCCATATCGTCTGATGTAAACCTTGAATTTAGCGTATATATCACGGATGAAGAGAACTACTTATTTGATGGCGGTAAATAAGCACAGGTGAATACATGAAGAAAAAACTAATTAAATTATGCATACCGGCAATCCTACTGGCAGCGTTGCTATTATTTTCTCTTTTTGCGGGCATTTTAGCTTCTTTCCAGACACAAAAAGGCTTAATGGCAAAGAAATATAATGACCAGCAGAACGCATCCCAAATGGATAGTGTTACAGGATTAGCGTTATCTGCAGAAGTAGAGCAGTATAGAGAAAGAGTAGCGCAGGAAGCAGAAGTAAACGGTATTCCGGATTATGTAGATTTGCTATTGGCTATTATGATGCAAGAATCCGGTGGAAAGGTAGAAGATGTATTTCAATGCTCCGAATCAATGGGAAAAGCACCAAATAGCATATCTACAGAAGAATCCATTGTGCAGGGAGTATACGTCTTTGCAAAGTTACTGAATAAAGCAGGAGTGGAATCCCCACAGGATATAGACCATATAAAGCTGGCATTACAGGCATATAACTTTGGTTCCGGATTTATCAAGTATGCAATGGATATGTCCGGTGGATGGTCACAGGAAGCTACAGATGCATGGGCAAGGGATATGAGCCTTGGAAAAAAGCGAAGTGGTGACAAGGCGAAAAACCTTGGGGAATGGAATTATGGTGACCAGTTTTATACGGCACACGTTTTAAGATATTACAGTCCGGCAGCAATAGCAGAATCAGGAGTTGTAAATTATGCAAAAACATTACTTGGCTGTCCTTATAAATGGGGGGCATCCGGACCGAATGAGTTCGACTGTTCGGGATTTGTTTGGTATGTATTCAAACAGACCGGAACATATACCGGAGTGAGAACGACAGCATTAGGCTTTAAAAACCTTGCAGTTCCGGTTGATGGCGGGGATGCACAGCCTGGAGATTTAGTCTTTTTTACAAGGACAAATGGAGAAACAAAGAATACCTACCACATAGGAATTTATCTTGGCAATGGACTTATGATTCATGCTCCAAAGCCGGGGGATGTTGTAAAAATATCAGAAGTCACAGCCGGGGCAAACGTGGTAGTAAGTTACGGCAGATTATCAGATTAAAGGAGAAATATATATGGCAGAAGAGAATCACAACAATAAGAGCAACGATAACAGTAAATATACGAAAGCTGCATTGATTTGTATATTATTTGCAGTCATTTTCATAATCTTTACGTTTGCTAAACTAAATGGAGAAAAGAAAAACCTCAAAAAAGAAAAAGAGATACAGACGGAGATTGCTGCAGAAGAATCAAAAAACTATACAGATGCAGCACCGGACACAGAAACCGAAAATGAAGATTCCATAACAGATGCAGAATATCAGAAGTTAGTGGAACAGGCAACGGAGTTTATACCGGATGAAAACGAGCAGGAATATCCAATGTATCAGGATGGATTCGAACTCCGCAATTTTAACGAGGAATTACTACCTTATGTCAATAACGATAAGGCAGGAATGATTGCAGATATGCAAAAGACACTGTATGAAAATGGCTACTATGATTACCAGTATGCAGATTTTGATGGAACCGTAGAAGTTGACTACAACAAAAATACTATTTCCTTCGATTTTACGGTACAAGCAAATCAACCAGTAAGCGTTACAGAGGTCTATCTTAGAAGCTCGAATACCTGGCTTACAAGAATATGGTAAATGCCTATGCAAATAGATTGGATAGCAGTAAAGGATATGTTGCCGCCGGAGCCAATAAAACCAGTAGAAAACCTTGCCAAGATAATTGATGGTTTGGAAGAGGGAGAACTGGAAGAGTATTTGGTAACAATAGAGGGAGCCGTAAAAGCGACCACACTGTATTATATCGGTAATGGTGAGTGGTGGGATGCAATTACACAAAACTTTTATCCGGTGGCGGCATGGAACAGATTACCAGAAGCATATAAAGGGGGAAAGAATGATGGATTTAGTGAATGAGTTAATTTATGAGTCAAATATTTTAATGAAAGAAACAGAGCCACAACTACTTAGAACATCACTAATAGAATTAGGCATATTAATGGGTTGTATTTTTATTGGAATATTTATTTTTTTTAAATGCATGGGACATTTTAGTATATTTAAAAGTTTCATTTCGGCATTAGTAGTGACTGTATTTTTAATATGTGGTGGTGCTTGGATGGTATTTTACGAAAATAGTCCATTTTCATTAGTCAGAAATGCACCAATGCTTATTACGCTTGAATGGTATGTTATACATATCATGATAAAAATGGTGAAAAAGCACCGCAAAGAAAAATGTTAAATTAGGTTCATGCGGATTATATCCGTTTGGCATATCACGACTGTCACAATGAAAGTCATGCTATTACTTCCCGGCTTGGTGCCGGGAAGAGAAAGGACATGTGTGATAATTAATTGATTATCGTACAAGAAATTTATGAATAAAATTAGAATAGAAGTAATGAGTAAGAAAGAGATAGCCATTTATAAAATAATTAGGGATAATTTTGATTTGGCAGTTGATTTCGCAAGAGAACATTTAGGATATTATATTTCAAATGATAAAGCAAAAAAATGCCTTAAAACATATTTTTTATCACAATACTGGACATATCCCTACAGCACTGTAAATAACATTCCATTTATGCTGTTCTTTTTTGAGCCTATGATTAACCCAGATGGATTATTGATAAAGAAAGGAAGCAGTTTAGAACGCACTATCCGGAAAACAAGTGATTTAAAAATGGAACATATAAGTGGACTGGATTACAATAGATTATTACCAAATAGCCGTGACGGTATGCCGCTTTCTATAATACTTTGGAATCATCAACTCGACAAAACCGAAAGTAGTGGGTTAAAAGAATCCATTTGTATAGAAATCAGTAAAGATGTAAGTCAAAATTATAAAAGACCGGAATGGAAAACACTTATTAATAAAAAAATAGAAATTCCTAATGATGGATTTATTAAGTTTATAAATGCCAAAACAGTATATAGAGACAAAGAATTACAGAACTTTGCCCATAAACTGATGCCACCGATTTGGAAGGTTTTGGTTCACCAGCTCATCTGAAGGATTCATTGGTGAAAAAACACCGCAAAGAAAAAATGTTAAATTAGGTTCATGCGGATTATATCCGTTTGGCATATCACGACTGTCACAATGAAAGTCATGCTATTACTTCCCGGCTTGGTGCCGGGAAGGGAAAGGAGTTTTGAAATGGACATTAAAAAATTTCAGGAAGGATTGCTGGCACTAAAAAATAAAAAACAGCAAAAAGGAAAATATAATAAGCACATCCTGACAATCCTTCTTGTGGTTATACTAGGACACGCTTTATTCTTTACATCAAATGTTTGGTTTGGAAACAAGGGTGAGCTGCTACCAGCAACTAAGATAAATTCAGTTAAGAGCTGGAATGATAGAAAGGTGCAGCTATTATCATGGAAATATTCAGAAAAGCAACGTATGATGGAATTACAATTTACCATAGACAATCAATCTTATGACGGAGTAAATACCTACAAGTTTAAGGCACTTGATAGAAATAAAGGTTATTTGAAAACAGATACAGTTATAGAACAGGATGATTTATTTGTCGTAAGAATCAATGAAGTTCCTACCTCATGGACACAGATAGCTTTTTGGATTACCATGCCGGATAATACAAATGATACTTGTAAATTCATTACGAATGAAAAAGCGGTAGATGCAGTTTCTAAAATCGAGGACAAAGATTACAATGGATATATGATAGAACGTATCGACAATCAGATAGCATTTTATCAGGGAAAGATAGATGCTTTGAATGATGATATAAACAGTCAGAATGTACTGATAGAAAACTGCAAAAAAGATATAGAAAGCTACCAGGACAGATTAACGTATCAGACTGACCAGGAACAGCAGGAAACCAATAAACTTATCAATGATGCACAGAACACGATTAAAACCGCAAATGGTGATATAGATACGGACAATGCATCTATTGAGGAATACAACGAAAGAATTACGTTACTGGAAGAACAAAAAGCACAGTATAAGGAGAATTAGGATGGGTAGAGCAACGAAAAAACAAATTGAATACGCAACAACAATTGCCAATGCATTACATAAGAATCTTCCGGAAGAACAGGACTTTGATTCTATGAACCAGTTTATCCAGGATAACAGACAGAGTTACTATAATTACATGAATAAGCTGACCATTGATACGATTAAAAGTGATGTATCTATTTTATCTATGGCACAGGAGCTTGGATTTACTGTAAAACGTGTTGGAAAGTATTACACCTTAAAGGAACATGATTCGATTCGAATTGACCCGGAAAAGAACCATTTCTACAGAAATTCATTAGGTGGGGAAACCGGAAGGGCATCTTATAATGGTTCTGTTATTGATTTTGTAATGCATTTTACGAACCAGACACAGGCAAGTGTTATTAATGAACTGAAAGAGCGTGTAAGTGGAAATATAAGAGAAATTCCTGCAGCACCGAAAACACAGGAAGAAGAAAAAAAGAAACCAGAAGAAATAGAACTCCCGAAATCGTCTTATAATATGCGCCGGGTATATGCGTATCTCATCAAATCCAGAGGTTTAGACCCGGATATAGTACAGGAGTTTGTAGATAAGCGGATGTTATATCAGGATATTATGGGAAATTGTGTTTTTGTCAGCAGGGATGATAATAATAAACCAGTGTATGCGTGTAAGCGTGGAACTAACACAGAAAAGCGTTTTGTTGGTGATGTAGAAAACAGTGATTATGAGAAAGGTTTTTATATTAATAATAATGCAGATAAGATGATTGTAACAGAATCTGTTATAGATGCCATGTCAGTTATGCAGGTTTTAAAGGCAAAGGGATTGGATTACCATGATTACAATTATCTTCCAATGGCAGGAGCAACAAAGTATTTATGTGTCGTAAATCAGTTGGAAGCGCATCCAGCGACAGATGTTTATATAGCACTGGATAATGATAAAGCTGGAATTTTAGATACAGGTATTGCAGTGCAGCTAATAGAGGAAAATCAGATAGAGGGCTTAAAAATCCATGATAACTGCAGACCAGTATATACAAAGGACTGGAACGAGGAAATACAGTATGCATGGAAGCACCAGATAGGGTGTGACAAACTTAATTTCTTCCATGATGATAAAGACGATGCCCTGGCAAAAGATAATTCACCTCAAAAAGAAAAATCGAAAGGTATTTCTTCAACATATGAGCATGAAATGGAAAACGATTTAGAGGTATAGGGGGAAAGATAAATGATATTTGTAGGAAGCCTTGATAAAGGATATTTTGCGGAAGAAGTAAGTAACAAATTAAACTTGTCATTCGATTATGTGCAGGAAGCTGCACATATATCGGAACAGGTGAACGAGATTCTTTCTTATCAGAAGCAGGATTATACGATTTTTGATGTAGAGCAGTACATTGATGAAGCAGAGGATGTGGTAGATGGCATTATTAAGATATGCAATGCGAATAACTCCAAACCTATAATATTTGCTGCAGGGTACATGAACAATTCAAATATAATCGTATCTGCAGCAAATAAGGGTATTACATATTTTGTCACTGCAGTTATGCTTTCTGATATGAAAGACCAGTTAGAGAAGTGTTTAAATGGCTATTATGATGCAAATGGAATCAGTGAAGTGGAAGAACTGCAGAAGATAGCTGCAGAAGAACAGGAAGCAAGAGAAGCTGCATCCGGAGATAGTAAGACCATTGCTATTGCCGGAGCTTGCCGGAGAATCGGAACAACCACAATGGCAGTACAGGTTATACGATATATTCAGATGCAGGGAAAAACAGCTTGTTATATTCAGATGAACGATAGCAGCTATATAAATGATATGAAGGATTGGTATACGGTAACAGAAGATAAGGAACTAGGACTTGTCACATTCCAAGGAGTAGACCATTACTATGACCTCAATAAAATCCGGAACGTGATCGAGAAACACTATGACTATTATGTATACGATTATGGAACCTATTTTGATGGCAATTTTAACAAGGTATCGTTCCTGGAAAGAGATATACAGATTTTTGTTGTAGGTTCAGAGCCGGGAGAAATGACAGATACAAGAAAGATACTGGAATCATCCTTTTACAATACATCAAATTATGTATTCAATTTCACATCAGAAGCAGATAGAAAAGACCTTAAAGAAATGATGGAAGAAAAAGCGGAGCAGACCTATTTCATTGAAAATATCCCGGATAAATATGTATATGTTCCAAATGAATGTTATGAAAAAATGATACCTATTGTGCCGGTACAGGAAGAGACTGCAGTACCGAAGAAAAAAGGATTATTCAGGAGGAAAAAGTAGATGGCGGGAAAGTATAAGAAAGGTCTTGTAAATGAGGTAAAAGCAGATATAGCGTATGAGAAAGAGCAGGAAAAGCTAAAGGAGAAATACAACCTTGATGAAGATGTAGTGGTTGTAGAAAAGAGCAATGCCTATAAGTTTACGGTAACGGTATTAATTAATGTAATAAAAACACTGGCAACCATTATCATTTTGATTTTAGCAGCCATTGGATTGATTACATTAATTTATCCGACTACAAGAGAAGCCGTTCTGCAGGTCTTATATTCCATAAAAGACCAGGCAGTAATGTATTTAAGATAGAAGGTGAAATATGCTGATACAGTTAGACAATATTTTGCAAGTGAGCAAGTATCATATCATCTTTGATGCTAGAATCCCCTTTTTAGGGGATGAAGCATTTAAGATTGATTATACAGGGGTAGATGTAGAAATTGAGGGAGAGATACTTTCTAACGCTGCAGAAAGGCAGCTTATGTATTGCATGGATAAGGATTTTGGGGAAGCATTATTTGACCCGGAACAGGTGAAAAATGCATTTGGAACAGGAAAACAGTATGAGATTAATATGTATGATGATAAGGAGAATTAACAATGACAGTATTTGTAAAACCAGAGGACGGAGATAGCTTAAGAAACGATAACGTAGTTGTAGGATATTATAAAAACTATGCCATAGTAAGAAACGAGTATAACCAGTATTTCTATCTTTACGGAAAGCCAAATGAAGTAGAGCTTGGAACGGTTATTGAAAACAAATATCTTAAGCCTATTGATGACTTGATGCTTATGGAGCAGAAGGAAATCAAGAGTATGTTTGAAAGATAGAAGGTGACAGTATATGAAACGATACAGCAAAAAAGATAGGGAAGAATGGGTTGAGAAGAATAAACAGATGGAACAGGAAATGGCTGACAGAATTAAAAGCATAGGTGAATCGTTTATTAATGACCCGGCAGCAATAGCAGAAGCACTTGCCTTTGGAAGTCAGTTTTACCGCTATTCCGAAAGAAATGTAACACTTATCTATTCCCAAAAGAGGGATGCACAGTACGTCCAGTCATTCCCGGCATGGAAGAAGATGGGATATTCTGTTAAACGTGGTGAAACTGGACTTAAAATATGGGTTCCAGTAAAAGTTACGCTGCTAAATATTAATGGCAACAACGTGCCATTATCTGATGCCACAAAGGAACAGAAAGAAGCATACCGCAAAGGGGATATTGAAGGAAAGGTAATCTCACGTTTCAAAATTGGCACCGTATTTGATATAGGGCAGACCACATTCCCACCGGAAGATTATCCGAAACTTTTTTCAGTTGGTTATCCGTCAGAACTGCATGAGGATTTATGCAAGGGTGTAGCTGATTTTGCAAAGGATGTTATCCATTGTGATGTAAAGTATGAAGATTTATCTTCTGCAACCTTAAGAGGTTTTTATTCCAGGGATTTGAACCAGATAGTAATTAATTCAAGCCTTAAGGGAACACAGAAGCTATCTACCCTATGCCATGAGTTAGGACACGCTTTACGGCATAATACAGTAAGCAAGTTATCTACACATGGAAAAGAACTGGAAGCGGATGCAGTGTCAGTTATGATAGAATCCGGTCTTGGATTGGAATTGACAGATGCAAGAAAAGACCATCTTGCAGACCATTATAGGGACTTTAAAGCTGAAATCAAACAAGAGCTTGGAAAAGACTTTACAGATGAAGCTATGATTCAAAAGATAGATGATATGCTATCATCCGTTTATTCTACATACAATGATATTGTAGAGGATTTGAATAAAAGCATTGAGAAGTATGTTCCGCAGGAAAGGTTACTGGAATATCAGAAAAATAATGAAGTGTCCCATGAGCAGCTTCCGAAGAAAGATATAGATGTTGCGCCGGAAATGGATATGGACTACGATTTAGAAATGTAGTGGATATAACGAAAGAGGTACCAGCATTGCTGCTGGCACCTCTTTCTGTAAGTAAATAATAACATTTTTAAAAGTTGTCTATATTATAGCATTCTCTTTTTCTTTTTTCAAGTATTTTATTGGACAATAAAAGAGGTCTAGTTTTTTATCCTAGACCTCAAAAAGAGTTGCGCTTACCTTTTTGATGTGCTATTATAATTGTAATTTGTTTAATTATCAAAGCATGGGAGCAGTACCTAAATCATTCGGGGGAATGGTGGTACTGTTCTCATTTTTTTGTAAAATTATGTCACAATTTAATTGGACAATTCTTGTGTATTGTGGTACCGGATTTCTTCTGGCTAATTTGAAGATACACATGGTTGTGTATAAAATTTGGAGCAAGGAAGAAAAAATTAAGAGGGTATCTTTGAGGGATATATTAAACACTCCTTTCCGTCACATAAATAAAGGTAAGTGAAAACTTCTTTTACATAGTGTATAAAGTTTTAGGGCATAAAGCAATGATAAATAGCAACAAAATTTATTGGAAATTGGTGCAAAAATCACACGGAAATATGTAGAAAAATCGTACATATTATTTGTCTATTTGTGCTGAAAATGCGTATATTATGGGGAAATATTTTTACCATGGGTTAATTGTGCTGCTATTATGACATAAACTGCCATAGTAAAATGGCGCAATTTGTCGGTTGTGTTCTGTATTTATTAATCACGATTTCTAGTGTTGAATTTTGACCAGGTAATACGCTGCAGCCTGGAACGGTGTCCCGGCTGCAGAAAAAATCCCTAGCTGCATTTCATGCAGCCTTTTCATTGTTTCGCTGCTACCAGTACCAAAGGAACCGGGGCAATCAGAATTGCCCCGGAATTATAATGGGGATTAACCCCATACCCCGGATAAAAGTTATGGTGCATCCTGCACCAGTAATCATGCTGCAGCTTCTATCCAATACCATTTAAAATGCCAGGGCGCATCCTGCGCCCCTTATCATACTCCTGCTACTCCCCTATCCCATGATAAATAGTTAAGGTGCTATAAATAGCACCTAGCTTCAAACTCGCATAAATGCTGGATTCTTGCTAGAAAAGAGACCTCAAAAAAAGAAAAATAAGGTGGCAGATTTTAGTATATTTATTGATAATATACCGCTAAAGTGGTATATTATAGATAGGGAAAATAGTACATTGATAATTGAATAAAGGCTTTACACTATGGTATAATATTACCAACGAAAGGCGGTGGTGGAAAGTGGATGAAGATATGAACCAGTTTGAAGTTATCTCTAATACGATTGATTATTATACAAGATTGTTAGCAATAAAAGCAGCAAACACTTGTGAAAATGATGTACTTGAATATGAAATTAAAGTAACAAAGGTTAAGCTTGAAAGTTTCGGAGTTAATATATCCGGATTAGAAATTACAAAATAATATAGTAGCCTTATAATTTACCTAAGGTGTAAAGTCTTTATTGAATTATTAAAAGGAAGTTGCAGAGAGCAGCTTCCTTTTTTATGCCCTGCATCCGAAGAGATACCTAGCTTTTTTGTGTGCTGGAAGTCAAAAGCTAAAACGCTGCAGCCGGAACCAGGTTCTCGGCTGCAGGAAAAGCGGAGTCAGTGCAACTTAGGTTGCCCTGACATTTGAAAGGGGAACATCCTGTTCCCCTTGCCCCTTTGGAAGAAATGTTACGCTGTTTAAGTCCAAAATTTTCGCATAATGGGGAAACGTTGTACGTTTCTTCTTCTTTTTTGAGGTGCGTTCGGCGCACGCAGCGAAGCGAAAATTTTTTTGAGTTTTTCAAAAAAAAGAGCATAAGGGGGAATTGACCCCAAACTTCGTTTGTGGGTTTGGCAAAGCCAAACATTCCCGATATGCTCTTTCCTAAATAGTGGGGACAGATATTTTATAAAATGGACAATAAATCATTGCTTATTGTCCATAAAATATTGCCCTTTTTTATGCAAAATGATATAATTTTTCCCTGGAGGAACGGAAAATGGAAATCAAAATCAGAAAGATTGAAAAGAATGTGGCTGACAAGTTGACAGAGCTTGCCAAGAAGAAAGGGGTGTCCAGAGAAACTTACATTAGGGACTACCTGAACACTTTAGCAGTTGCACCGGAACTTAAAGAAATGGACTTTAAGTATGCAAACCTTGTAGAGACTTTAGCAGATCAGGCAAGGATGTATGCAGATATTATTGATAAGAATAATTATATACTGGATGAAGTCTTAGAAAGACTGGATGCATTAGAGCAGAAGGAAGGGGATGATTAATGTGGTAAAGAAGTATGTACTTGACCAGGAATGCATTGATACTATCAGTAAGGTAAAAGCTGATAAAGAGTTTAAAAACGATAGTGCAACTTTACGTTATATCATTCAGGAGTACCAGAAAAACGAACAGCAAAAAGAAAATGATGCAGCACTTATCTCCGGACTGTTAGAATCCTACAACCAAAAATACTATGCTCTTTTCGAACGTTTACGGTGGGCATCCCAAACTGCAGAAATGAATACAACGATTCTGCTGGATGCAATTAATACAATTCTGATAAAGGATGATGTTCGGGAAAGTATTCTTCGGGAAGCAATACAGGCACCAGTTATTGCGGATTCACAAAATGCTTATAAAGAAAAGATTGCATATTTCAAACAACAAAAGGATGACCGGAACAAGAAAAAAGCAATGAAAAAATAGGGTGTTTTTTGAGAAGAAATCCAGTGTTTATGCGGGTTTAGGGCAAGGTGCTATTTATAGCACCTAAACCGGAAAACACATGGCTGCATATCACAAGCCGGGAAATCATGCAACCAAAAGACAGTGGAAAAGGGTATCAAAAATGGGTGTTTTTTTGAGAAGAAATCCAGTGTTTATGCGGGTTTGAAGCAAGGTGCTATTTATAGCACCTTAAGAGAAAGTAGAGGATAATATGTCAGAAATCAAAGCAGGAGTTATTGTGAAAACGAGGTTTTGCGAAGCAGGTTCCAGTGTGTTCGGGGAATACATAGAATACATAGACCGAGAAGATGCAAAACGAAATGAAATGTTAAGTGAATATAATCTTTACAATGACTACATGGATAATCCGGAAAAGACAACAGGCATTTTTACAAAGGACAAGACGAAGTTATCTAACCAGGATAAAAAGGATTTGAAAAATACGTTCAGGATAGCACAAGACAATGGTTCCCTGATGTGGCAGACGGTTATATCGTTTGACAACCGTTGGTTAGAAGAACATGGATTATATGATTCGAAAACAAATATCTTGGATGAACGGAAAATAAAAGAGGTTGCCACAGGTGCAATCAATCGAATGTTAAAGAATGAGAGTTTGGAAAATGCAACATGGAGTGCTGCCATCCATTACAATACGGATAACATCCATGTTCATGTTGCCACAGTAGAACCGGCACCTTGCAGACAAAAGAAGATGTATCAGGTTTATGATGAAAAAATCGTAAATGGAAACAAGGTAAAGGTTCCGGTGAGAACTCCATCCGGAGAACTATACAAAAGAGAAGAATATATTGGACGGTTCAAAGGAAAGAGTATTGAAGCCTGTAAACGATTCGTTGTAAATGAGATTATGCAGCAGCGGGAACAGAATATTGAAATTAACCAGTTTATCAGAGAGACAATAGTAAATCAGAAAAAGGAACATATCCTATCTGTAGATGCAGATCTAAAGGATATGTTTCTTGATATATACAAGTGTCTGCCTAGAAGTGGTAATCGGGGACTATGGAATTATAATAATAATGCTATGTATGACATTCGCCCAATGCTGGATAAACTATCACAGGCATATATTGATAAATACTACCGGGATGATTATTTAAAATTCATTGCAGAGCTGGAACGAACCGCAAAGGATTATAAAACTGCATATGGAAAATCCGGACGAGATTATAAGGACGGAAAAATCAAAGATTTGTATTCAAGACTTGGTAATCAGATTCTAAAGGAAATGAAAGAATATGATATTAAGACCGGTGGTGCGGAGTACGTTCCGGAAGATGTTGAAAAGATTATGGACAGATTCTTTGAAGCGGAAGTGGATGCAGCGGATAATACTTTTCCGGATGCAGACGAAGTAATCGAGGAACCGGAAATAGATGATTTAGATTTTGACGTTTCGGATGCAATTTTTAAGTGGAGTGAAAATTTCAAAAAAGCAAAGGTTCTGATATATGGAAAAGACAAGGATGTTCAGAAAGGTATTGAATTACTGGAACTTGAAATAATGCAAAAAAACATCCTGGCATACTATGAGCTTGGCAACATATATCAGCATGGTATCGGTGTAAAGATAGATAATGAAAAAGCACACTATTATTATGAGAGAGCCTTAAAAGGTTTTGAAAGTGTGATAGAGCATCCGGAAGAACAGACAAATTTCATAATCAACTATTCCTTATATCGAGCAGGAAAGCATTACCTGTATGGACTAGGAACAGAAAAGAATGAAGAGAAAGCATTTGAATACTTAGATAATGCAGCCAATACAGGAAATGTGTTTGCAGCGTATATTGTCGGTAATATGTATTGGGATGGAAACAGTGTAGTAGAAAAGGACAAGGAAATTGCAGTTGATTATTACAAACTGGCAGCCGGAAATCCATATGCACACTACAAGCTGGGATATGCATACGAAAATGGAATAGAAGTTGAAAAGGATATGGACAGGGCAAATAAGGAATATAAGGCAGCATACGATAAATTCTTTTCAATGGAATTTAAGTCACCGGATGCGAACATTGAATACAGACTTGGTAAGATGAATATGGAAGGAAAAGGAGTGAGTGTTGATTTAAACACAGCCGAAGAATATTTTGAATTATCATCTAAGAATGGAAACCCAAACGCACAATATCAGTATGCAAAAATCCTTTTGCAAAAGGGAGATATAGAGAACGCAGATAAGGCGGTGGAGATTTTAAAAGAAGCTGCAGAGAATGAAAGTGTAATGGCACAGTACCAGCTTGGCAAAATCTATCTGAAAGATGAACGATTAAAGAATGAAAGTCTTGCCATAAAATATCTGACCATGGCAGCCGAACAGAATAATTCTTATGCACAGTACCAGCTTGGCAAGATTTATTCTGATAAGACTTCCTCATACTACGATATTGGAAAAGCCACAGAAAATTTTGAAAAGGCTTCAGATCAGGACAATTCCTATGCACAATATCAGCTTGGAAAAATCTATGCCGGAAAGAATACAGAATATCATAATGCAGAAAAGGCAATCCATTATTTTGAATTGGCTGCACAGGATGAAAACAAAGCTGCATTGTACCAGCTTGGAAAAATCTATGCTGATAAGACAGAAAAAGTGTATGACCCGAAGAAAGCAGTAATGTATTTGGAACCAATAGCAAAAGAGGGAAATGTGTATGCTCAATATAAACTTGGTAAGTTATTCATAGAAAAGGAGAGTTCTATTTACAATCCGGAGAAAGCTATTGAGTATTACAAGATGGCAAGTGAGCAGGGAAATGATTTCGCTGATGTGGCACTTGGCTTTATCTATTATCATGGAAATGGTGTTAAAGAAGATAGAGTAATTGCACTGGACTATTTCAAGAAAGCAGCAGATGCAGGAAATGATACCGGAAAGAAAATGGTATCGAAGATAGAGGAAAAAATCTTGAAGCCATATCAGCAGAAAGGAAAGCATCTGCCAATGCTATTCCGGAATAAAGCGGCTTATGATGTTGAAAGGGCATTAAGGAAATTGGAGAGAGCATTGGATGATACGCTGCAGAAAGAGCAAATCATCCGGAAGCATGAGAGATTTCTTGAGCAGGAGCGTAGGGAGAAAGAGAGGGACGAAAAGGAAAACAGCCTGGAAGAGAAAGATAATTAGGTCTGAAAAAGGGTGTCAAAAATGAGCGTTTTTTAGACAAAGAATCCAGTATTTATGCGGGTTTGGAGCTAGGTGCTATTTATAGCACCTAAACGAATAAAAGTATGGTATAATACAAATGTTGTCGCACCCAATCTGGCAACAGAAAGGGGGTGTGCCATTTGGACTTGATGCTTTCTTTTTTTATTTCTGTTATGGCAGGAATAGCCAGCTACTATATCTGCAAATGGTTAGACAGAAATAATCGTGACAACTAGCCGAAAGAAAACCCCGGAGGTGACTGCTCCGGGGTTTTCATTTTGTGTACCACTTGGATACGCTTTCTTTTTAGCTACCGCCATTATAGCATATGCGGTAGTCAAAATCAAGTATGCCACATTTTATAAAAAAGTAATCAGGAAGCATGAAAAAACACATGGATGGTATGTCAAAAAATGGGTTGTTTTTTGAGAAGAAATCCAGTGTTTATGCGGGTTTGATGCTAGGTGCTATTTATAGCACCTTGCCAGAAAATGATATAGAAATATATCAACATCCGGATAAAAGGGAACCCTCGGTAGTGGCTGCTACTGAGGGTTCCTTGGTGTCTATATGACATATCATATCTTTTCTTGGCTACTGCCATTATAGCATATACAGTAGTCGAAATCAAATATGCTATATCTTATAAAAAGCAGACTAAAAACTACGTTGATGATAGGTCAAAAATGGGTGTTTTTTTGAGAAGAAATCCAGTGTTTATGCGGGTTTGATGCAAGGTGCTATTTATAGCACCTTGTTAGAAAATGATATAAAAATATACCATATGGGAAGGAGAATGCCCCAGGATAGATAAACTACCTGGGGCTGCATTTGGATGAATATGCAATACAAATTGCATAAGCATATTTACTATATCATAAATGCTGTAAAGTGTCATGCAAAAAATGGGTGTTTTTTTGAGAAGAAATCCAGCATTTATGCGGGTTTAGGGCAAGGTGCTATTTATAGCACCTAAGGGACAACTTACCTCAAAAAAGAAAATGTTATGTACTTATATTTTTTAAGTTGTTGACAGTATACCGCTAGTATGGTATATTATAAATGTAGTAAATAATAGCATAAAGAAAGGACAAGAGCTTATGAAAGTAATTGCATTTATTAACAACAAAGGCGGTGTAGGAAAAACCGCAAGCGTAACAACAATCGGTCATATGATGGCTACAGTACATGGAAAGAAAGTCTTACTGGTAGACTTAGACCCACAGGGTAATACTTCCGGAAGATATTCCCAGACAAACTTCATAGATATATTTACAGCTATCATGGAGCGTAGACCTGTTGAAACAGAATTATCAATCGAAGATGTTTTGCTGAATCCGGATATGGATATTCATAAATCAATCAAACATACAGATTATGAAGGATTAGATATTATCCCATCCCACCTTACATTAGCAGAAGTAGAGGAAAGACTGAAAGCAGACATAACAACTCCGCAGCAGTTCAAGTTAAAGAAAGCATTGAAACAGGTAGCAGGTGAATATGATTATTGCCTGATAGATTGCAGTCCATCTATTTCAATTTTGAACATCAATGGATTAACTGCAGCAGATGAAGTATATATTCCGCTTAGATGTGATGGAGATAGCTGTATTGGACTTGCAATTACAAGAAACCTTGTAGAGACAGTATCAGAATATAATCCATTACTTCATATCGGTGGTACATTCCTTACACAGTATAATAACCGTAAGAACGTATCAAGAGAAGTATACGGATTACTGGAACAGATATTACCAAGATATGAGATTCCATTGCTGCCAATTTGCATAGGAACCACAAAGTATCTGGAAGAGAATACCTTTGAACAAAGACCATTACTGGAAGTTGATTCCGGAAAAAATAAGTGTTCTGTTACATTGGCATACATGAAACTGACAGAATATATTATTTCCCCAAACAAGAAAAAATTCATTGAAAAGTATCAGAGGGAACTTAAAGAAATCGAAAGAATGCGCCAGGAAGAAGAAAAGGAGATTTAATCATGGGAAAATTTAAACTGGATAAAATAACAGGAGTTGGAGAAGGACTTCTTAATGAGCAGAGCAAGAACGTAGCAGTACAGAAAAGGACAGAATATATCCCGATAAGCAAAATCCATCCAAACCCAAGAAACGGATTATCATTGAATAATATTCCGGAATTGGCAAGTCAGATAAAAGCTGCAGGATTGGAGCAGCCATTAGTTGTATATCAGATGGATGATGGAGATTATATGCTTCTTACCGGACACAGACGTTTTAAGGCTATCAATTACCTTATCGAATCCGGAGATTGGGATGCAGATAAACCAGTAGAATGTAAAGTCAAAGATTTAGATGCAATGGATTTACCGCTGGACTTTGAAGATAAGGAAATGCTTTCTATCTTAACAACCAATCAGAACAGAAAGTATGAACATGAAGATATTGCCTTTGAAATCCGGGAATGGAAAAATCTGATTGCTAAATTAAGAGCAAAAGGTGTAACCATCATGGTTGTAGGCAATGATGAAAATGGTAATGACGTTACTAGAAACATTGCCGGAGTAAAGACCAGAGATTTAGTAGCGGAGCAGCTTGGAATATCCAGCGCACAGGTAGCAAAGTATGATAAGGTTGAAAACAGAGGTTCAGATGAATTAAAAGCAGCCTTAAAAGAGAACAGAATTAACGTATCAAATGCAGCACAGGTTGCCAATATGCAAAAGCCGGTACAGGCGAAGTTCATTACAGAAATACTTGAAAAGAAAGGTACAGATGAACAGATAACCAGTGACGATATTGCAGTAGAGGAAAAGAAACAGTCCTCAAAAAAGAAAAATGAGAGGGAAGAAAAAGCAATATATGTTATATCCACCAATGTATTCAACAAGGATATGAGAGATATATCAAAGCTGATTGACGAGGGTGGAAAGCATCTTACAGACAGTCAGTATGCAGCATATTGTAGATATATAAAAGGATTGAAAAAGTTATTCTCATAAGCAATCTATTCCCGGATGCAGCACTTGGCATCCGGGAGCCAATCATAAGAGCAGGAGAACGGAAATGAAGAAAACATCTATTAAAGTGACGGAAAGACTAGCAGAACTGGAAGAAGCTATCAGTGAAGTAACTGGAATCCCAAAGACCATATTAATAAAAAGGGCAGTAGAACAGTGGAATAAAAACGGTCGGAAGTTTGACCCGGATGTATTGGTAACATCCCATAAAGACCCAAGATTTATTAATAAACCGGTGAAACAGTCTATCAGCATGACGGAAGAACTGTATGAAGAATTAAAGGAAATTTCAAAAGAAATAGGTGTCGGAGTTACATTTATTCTCCTGCAGGCTATCATGGATTACAGCATTGCAATGTCCAGCGTTCTTCCGCAAGAAAGACTGGACGAGATAATGGAGAAGTAACATGACAGAAATAGATATGCTGATGCGTTTATTTGATACGATAAATGACATTTATTATAAAAGCGTAGTTCCACCAACATATATCAGATTTAGCTTCGCAAAGAAGCGGATAAACTGGTCACTAAAGAAATTGGCAAATGGAACATTGTATATAAGCATCAACTGGCAGATGGCAGCATTGCCGGAAAAAGAGTTATACATGGAAATGATTCACCAAATGGCGCATTTATACAATCAGGCAAAGGACATAGAAGATACCAGTATAAATAAGCGTGGTGAAGAGGTCTTTGTAGGAAGTTTTGCAAGGTTCCGGTGTCCACAGTGCGGAAGAGTAATCGAAGCACAGAGATTGGCAGATAATATAATATGTGGCTATTGCCATAGAAACTTTATAAAGATTGATTAAGCAAACAGAATATTAAGAAAGGGTGGTTTTAACATGGAAAAATTAAAAGAATTAAGAGAGTGCATGGACAAGCTGAAAGAAAGAACAAAGGAACTGAATGACAAGCACAATAAGGACATTGATTCATTTATCAATCTGCAGAGTAATTATGATACATTCGAAGAGTTTTTCCAGAATGAAGATGTTGGAGATTGGACGGTAAAGGATATTGAAGGCTGGGAATATCTTGTAGAACGTCAGACCATCATACATAAGGCATATACAATATGCCGGGAAGAATTGTATCTTGGGGATTTCGTCCGGTTGGATAACAGTGAGGTGTGATTATGGCTAATGTGATTATGTATCAAGGTAGTTATCCGTTTAGGTATTATTTATTAAATATATTAACTAATAAACCATGTGAAGTCAGTGAGGAATTATTTTTTACTGTTGTTGGTTATGATAGAACGCTTGTACCAATGCATTATGACAAAAATAATATTAATCGTCAGAACTTCTTTTGCAAGGGTAGAATAATAGCTTACAGGGAAAGATAATGAATGAATTGAATGAGTGATAGATTCAAACAGAAAGAAAAGGAGTGATTTATATGAAAAAGAGTATTGTAATTGCGATCGTTGGAGTATTAGTTGTAGCTGGTGTAGGAAGTGCAGTTTACTTCCAGGCAACCAAGGAACCAAAAGTTGGAAGTGCAGTAGCATCTACAGAGCAGGAAGTAGCAGTTCCATCCGCAGATGATATGGAAGCACAGGTAAAAGAAGTCGTAGCTGCAAAGGAAGCAGAACTGGAAGCACAGAAAGCTGCAGAAGAGGAAGCTGCAAGAGTAGCAGCGGAGCAGGCAGCAAAAGAAGAAGCAGAAAAAGCTGCCAAGGAGAAAGAACAGGTAGCAAATAATAATACTGGCAATGGAAATACAACTGCAAAATCCAATAAATCAGGTAGCACTGGAACGAAGAACAACGGTTCTACTTCCAGTAATGGAAGCAGCAGTGCATCCACATCCAGCAACGAAGAGAATCCTTATGGATTTACCGAGGATGACCTTCCAAACTTTTTACAACCTGGGGATAGTATAGATTTAGGCGAACCGACAGGTTCCTATGACATTCCGGGAGGTGGAACAGCATATACCTATGACCCGGCAGTAATTCCACCATTAGGACAGTAATAAAAAATATAGGGAAAGGCATTTTGCCTTTCCCCTTTTTGTTGCCGTATGGTAAAAAAGGGCAACAAAAAGGAGCGTTTTATATTCGCTCCTTTGTTAAAATTATAAAGTTAAGGCACTTGAAAAAAAGTATTTGACAAATTTTACAATAATTCGTATACTTTAATCAAGTCGTTGGTAGATTTGCTGCAAACACTTCTATCAACTAGAGACATATATTTCACGACAAATATATATCACTTATGCTGATTTTATCAATAAACACAAGGTTCGTCAAGTGTTTCAGGGCAAAAAGTTTTACATTTATTTTCAAATTGTATAATTGTAAAATGGATATAAATATTAGAGATGGAATGTATGTTGTGTGTATACGTTCTATCTCTTTTTTTGTGGTACAAGATATAGAAAAATGGCAGTTATAAAATCTTTAGAAAGGGGGTAAGCCGGATGGAAAAGATTTCAGTAGAAGTATTGGAAAAGATGATGAAAAAACGTCTTACAAAGCGTGAAGTAGACTTTGTATTGTATGTAGGACGGTTCCAGAACGAATATGGCATGGCACATGGCATCTATTACCGTGACTTGTGCAAAGAAGTAGGCTTATCATTTCAGGGGTTTTATGACTGCATGAGAGCATTGCAGCGTAAAGGCATTATAGAGTTTCAGAAACGGACGTACTTCGATTATGACATTGAAATACTGGATAATTCCTTTGCAGGAAATGAGAACTACGGAAGAGGTTATGTTTCACTGCATAACAAAATGGTTCGTTCTGCAGAGTTTAAGAAGCTGAAAGCTCCGGCAAAGCTGATGGCATTGTACCTGATGCGTGAATGGCAGATTAACAAGAAAAAAAGCCGGAAGCCATCTTATCAGATGTTGGTGGAAACATTTAATCAAAAATTCAAAGAATTGCTTGGTTTATCCCATAGAGCAGCAAGACGATACTTGGGAAGCCTGGAACCGTTCCTTAGTATCTACATGGAAGATAATAGAAAGTATTTCTTTACATTTAAGGCAGAAATGGTAGATACTGCAGAAGTTCAAACTGGAGAGAATGACGAGTTGAGGGAGCATGAAATCAATATTGCCATGCGCCGGAACCGGATCAAGGAAGAGACAGAGGAACGCATCCGGGAAATGCATACAATACTGCAGCAGCACAACAAAGAGATAAAGAAAGACAAGGGATTCTCTTTGAGCCGGATTGTAAAGGATAGCTTGGAATATCTCAACGAGGGCATTAAAAACCGGTACAAATGGAAGCGGTATTTAAGTCCCGGTATCGTACATAAACTTGTAATCGAAACATTATAGAATGAAAAATAGCTTGGGAGCAGTTCCAGGCTATTTGTAGTCGCATAAATTACTGGAAAATTGAAGAAGAGAGCAAAAATAGCACCGCAAAAAAGAAAAAGTAGTTCCTGCAGCACTGGCAGGAGCTTTTTTTATGCACATAGCGAAAAAAGTATTCAAGTTTCTGTACCATTTCAAAAAGAGATATTCAAGTTTTATCCGTACAGAATAAAAATATTCAAATTTCTTTACAATAGAAAAGCCTATATATTCAAAAATCATGCAGCCATGAAATCGTGAAAAAGCCTGTAAAATCAATATTTTTCGCTTATTTAAAAATATGAATAAATCATTTCTAAACTAAATTCTTTCTCTTCTATAACCATATCTTGTTTGGAAAATCAGAAACCAGCCAAACCTAAAAACCTATAATAGCCATGCTCTAACGAGCATCATGTTCTGATATAAAAAACTTTCCATTACCAAAATGTGGTAAGAATTGCAAGCAATTCTCTTTATCCATGCCACCCAGAAAAATATGTCCATTCAGGCTAAAAAATACATCAAAAAAGAAAAAAAACTGCATTTTATACTTTTACATTTATTTTCGACTTGTATAATTTTATAAAGGATGTTATTATCTGAAATGAAATTATGAAAAATATATTAACTTTTCAGATAGGGGGTTGCATTGAGATATGATACCAAATATAATCCTTAGAGCAGAGCAGAGCAGAGCAGAGCAGAGCAGAGCAGAGCAGAGCAGAGCAGAGC
>ERZ857775.808-NODE-808-length-42586-cov-11.210646_pt1 | contig 42586 bp, 42 predicted proteins | sample MGYA00519698_ERZ857775 | MGnify/ENA primary metagenome ERZ857775 (study PRJEB31778, sample SAMEA3449363) | human gut metagenome | biome: human gut; feature: human-associated habitat; material: faeces | place: United Kingdom | collected 2010/2012 ...
TGAGCGGCCATATCGCCAGACGCTGCAGTGAGCAGAAGCGGGTGCGTATCCCCGCTATGAAAGTCAGCGAATGGGGCCACCTGCTCCGCGCGCTTGAAATTGAGCGGGTCTGCCACTGATTAACCCTTGCCGTCTGCCTGTGCAGGCGGCAGGATACGTTCAGACATCTCACCAGGAGGAACCGTGAGTAAGAAGAAAAACACCACAACGCCCACGCCGCATGATGCCGCGTTCCGGTCGTTCCTGGCGAATCCCGACGTCGCCAGAGATTTTCTGGAACTGCATCTTCCGGCGGAGTACCGGCAGTTGTGCGACCTGTCCACGCTGAAGCTGGAACCCGCCACCTTTGTTGAGCCGGACCTGCATCAGTACGCCAGCGATATCCTCTGGAGCGTGAAAACCACCGGGGGTGAAGATGGCTATGTTTATACGCTCATTGAGCACCAGAGCACCGAAAATCTGTACATGCCTTTCCGCATGTTACGTTACAGTGTGGCGGCGATGCAGAGACATCTGGAGCAGCACAAAACGTTGCCACTGGTGATTCCGGTGCTGTTCTATCACGGTGAGCGCAGCCCGTACCCGTACAGCATGAACTGGCTGGACTGTTTTGAGAATCCGGCACTTGCGGCTAAAATATACACAAAGCCGTTTCCGCTGGTTGATATCACTGTCGTTGATGACAATGAAATCATGAACCATCGCCGGATGGCCGCACTGACGCTGCTGATGAAGCATATCCGTCAGCGGGATATGCTGATGTGTCTGGACAACCTGGTCAGGGCACTGCAGGACATCCAGGATGAAGAGCAGATTACAGTTCTTTTCAACTATCTGCTTAATGGCAGCGAACATGTAACGGTTAAATTTTTGCAGACGCTGGCGCAGCGACTGCCGCAGCATGAGGACAGCATTATGACACTGGCAGAACGTCTTAAGCAGGAAGGTATCCAGCAAGGTATCCAGCAGGGTATCCAGCAGGGTATCCAGCAGGGAGTTCAGCAAGGGGCGCTTCAAAAAGCACGGGAAATCGCCCGGGAGCTCCGGAACGCGGGAATGCCGACAGCACAAATCTGTCAGCTGACCGGACTTTCTGAAGCTGAACTGAAGAACATCACTCACTGATGAGAACCAAAAGGCCCGGCAAAATGCCGGGCCTTTTGCCAGCAGGAGCAGACTAAACAGAATGACGATTGCAGAACGTCTTGAGCAAAAAGGTCGCCAGGAGGGCAGGATGGAAGGTGCGCTTGAAAAAGCCCTGGCTGTTGCGTGCCAGCTTCAGAAAATGGGGATGACGCCGGAGCAGATTAAGCAGGCTACCGGACTTTCCGGTGAAGAACTGAAAAAACTGTTTCCTGATGAGCAGTAGCCTGGCATTCAGCCAGGCTGTGAATCACGCTCACACATCCTCTGCCGTTTCCCCCAGTTCATTTTCCAGTCGTCTGATGATATCTGCCTTGCGCATCCCCTGCATGTGAGGCAGCAGGTCACGGACTGAAAGTGCCTGGGTGGTCCTCCAGACGGTGACGTCCACCTGTTCCGCATTTTCCCAGGCGTGCCATGTTCTCTGCGTCACGCCAAATTCTCTGGCCGCTTTTTCGCGTGACCAGAGCATGCTTTTTCGCCAGATTCGCAGTTCCCAGCCGGTCATAAATACCTTTGAAAAAGTGAAAAAATTTCACTTTATTTTATCATCATAATCACCAAATCAACGCGAAAAATAAGTGTGAAAAAGTGAAGAAATTTCACTTTTTTGATTGTGGATGTCGTGCTGTTTTCTCTGTTTTCACCTGTGCGGGAGTGGTGTACCAGTGACCACCACATGCCATTGCTGTGCCGTCGGTTTTCTCCGGTCGCGCCGGATGCGGCGCTCCCTGCACACCTTACGGTGTGTAAGGCCACTGCGCCTGATGGCGCAGCTGTCTCTGCCTGCCTGCCGCCGCACTGCGGCCCGTTCTCCGCAGACGGACTTTCCGGGGGACATACACGACCACATCCCGTTTCAGCCGCCCAGGGGAGAGATGTACCAGCCACAAAACTTTTTGCCGCAGGCGTCAAAAACTTTTGCGTCTGCCCCCGGACAACTGCCCCGTGACGTGGTGAGCGTCCCCCGTCGGAAAGGTCCACTGCGGGGAAATACCCTAAGACCCGGACGGCAGAAGGAGCTTCGCTCCTCCGGGAAATGACCTGGCTGACCCGGCAGTCGTGACGATGAGGAGACAATGTGATGAATCAGACTTTACCCACTGCTGACCTGAATACTGCCGGCACGACAGATGTTATTCCGTCTGTGGCTATCGACCGCATCATCGCGCAGCGTAACGAAGGTATTGCACTGTTCATGCAGGCGATGGAATGCCTGGCGACAGCGCGCAGGATTCTGCTCGATGCGTCAGGTGATATTTTTCTTTACGGGTTTGAAGACTGCGTGACTGATTCCGTTCGTCGCATGGATAAGCCGGAAGAAGCGAAAAGGAATATCACCCGTCTTGCCGACCGGAAAATCTGGGACCGCCTGATGACAGATACGGGCATGTACACCTTCATGAGTTCATGCCAGCGTGATGAGTGGAACAGCCAGCTGATGAGCGACACCTGTCCTGAAATCACCCTGGACAATGTACTGGCAACATTCCGCCATCTTAATGCCAGCAAGATGCAGACGTTTGAACAGGGACTGATTGATGTCTACCGGAAATTGTCATGGGATTACAGAACCAATAATCCCTGCCGTCTGGGTAAGAAAATCATTATTGAAAACCTGCTGTACCTCTGGAGTAACGGGCGTGTGACGCTGGACTGCAGCGGACGGGAGGCACTGGATGATCTGGTACGTCCGTTTTATCTGCTGGAGGGGCGCAACGTTCCTGACTTCAGGAACAGCATCGGGGCGCAGTATGGTGAATTTCTCGGGAACGGCGACAATGTCGGTAAGCTGTTAGAAGGGGAATATTTTACGGTGCGTGGCTACCAGAAAGGGACCGTACACATTGTCTTTAAGCGTTCTGACCTTGTTGAAAAACTGAATGATATTATTGCACGGCATTATCCTGGTGCATTGCCGCCACGAGTCTGATTAAACAGAAAAGCCCTGGTATTTATGCCGGGGCTTTTTTTTCTGTAATCATCATAATCTCAGAACACGATGTGACATTGTCACATCAATTGTTGTTCATATCGATGCCATCTTTCCTGCCTGAATCTGTCTTTTTAGGTGCTGTTTTAGAGGAAGAACGGCGGGATGGTTTTTTCGATTCTGCTTCCCGAATAATGTCACGAAGTGCCTTCTCTCCTACTTCATACCCTGCATTTTTGAGCGTGTCACGAACATCTGCTAGTGTATAACCCTTTGTCCTTACCAGGACAATGATGTCATCACGAATGGCATCAAGAAAATCACGCAATCTTTTCCGTTGAGCGGTGAGGTCTGGCAATTCTGATAAAGCAGCTTTTGCCAGCTGGATGTCATCATCTGAGTAAAATTTTTTAGAAGCCATTGGCACTTCTCTCCGTTTTATGTTGAAGCCTGATTTTATCATCAAAAACTGACTCCTGGCAGGGCTGCGCCCTGCTTCTGCCGTCTGCATAAGACTATAATGCACAAAAATAACAGGCTATAATGCCCTGAAAAACGGGACAGGATGTGTAATTGTAATACCGTCACACGCGACGCTATTACAATTACCATCTGGTCAGGGCTTCGCCCCGACACCCCGTAAGGAGCCTGAAGTGAGTGATAGTGCGGTAAGAAAGAAAAGTGAGGTACGGCAAAAGACAGTTGTCAGGACACTCAGATTCTCTCCTGTTGAGGATGAAACTATCAGGAAAAAAGCTGAAGATTCCGGACTTACTGTATCTGCTTACATCCGAAATGCAGCACTGAATAAGCGAATTAACTCCCGGACAGATGATGCTTTTCTGAAGGAGTTAATGAGACTGGGAAGGATGCAGAAGCATCTGTTTGTTCAGGGAAAAAGAACCGGTGACAAGGAATATGCAGAAGTGCTTGTTGCCATAACCGAACTTACAAATACATTGCGTAAACAGTTAATGGAAGGTTGAGGATTCTCCGGTGAATGCAGTCATTCCGAAAAAGAGAAGGGACGGCAAGTCTTCGTTCGAAGACCTGGTGTCCTACGTCTCGGTCCGGGATGACATGACCGATGAGGAACTGAATTTATCTTCTTCTTCGCAGGCTGAACAACCGCACCGGAGCCGTTTCAGTCGTCTTGTTGATTATGCGACACGCCTTCGAAATGAGTCATTCGTGGCGCTGGTTGATGTCATGAAGGACGGCTGCGAATGGGTTAACTTTTATGGTGTGACCTGTTTTCACAACTGTACATCGCTTGAAACTGCCGCTGCAGATATGGAGTACATTGCACAGCAGGCACATTATGCGAAAGATAATACTGATCCTGTTTTTCACTACATTCTTTCCTGGCAGGCCCATGAAAGCCCGCGTCCGGAACAGATTTATGACAGTGTACGCCATACCCTGAAATCCCTCGGGCTGGGTGAACATCAGTATGTTTCTGCCGTACATACCGATACTGATAACCTGCATGTTCACGTTGCGGTCAACCGGGTACATCCGGTTACAGGTTATCTCAATTGCCTTTCATGGAGTCAGGAAAAACTCAGTCGTGCCTGCCGTGAGCTTGAACTGAAGCATGGTTTTGCTCCGGATAACGGTTGCTGGGTCCATGCGCCGGGAAATCGTATCGTTCGCAAAACCGCCGTTGAACGTGATCGCCAGAACGCGTGGACACGCGGGAAAAAACAAACTTTTCGCGAGTATGTCGCGCAGACAGCGGTCGCTGGTTTACGCAGTGAACCTGTACATGACTGGTTATCCCTGCATCGTCGTCTTGCGGAAGATGGTCTGTACCTGTCTCAGATGGACGGAAAATTTCTGGTGATGGATGGCTGGGATCGCAACAGGGAAGGTGTACAGCTTGACTCGTTTGGTCCCTCCTGGTGTGCAGAAAAACTCATGAAAAAAATGGGTGACTACACGCCAGTACCAAAAGACATTTTCAGCCAGGTGGAAGCACCAGGACGCTATAATCCGGACTTCATTGCCGCTGATGTTCGCCCGGAAAAAATCGCTGAAACAGAAAGTCTGCAGCAGTATGCCTGTCGTCACCTTGGAGAACGTCTGCCGGAAATGGCACGGGAAGGACGGCTGGAAAACTGCCAGGCTATTCACCGCACACTGGCTGAAGCGGGATTATGGATGCGTGTTCAGCATGGTCACCTGGTTATCTGTGACGGTTATGATCATAACCAGACTCCCGTTCGTGCTGACAGCGTATGGTCGCTGCTGACGCTCGACAATGTGAATCAACTCGATGGTGGCTGGCAGCCTGTACCAACAGATATTTTCCGCCAGGTTACGCCAACAGAACGCTTCCGTGGTCGTCGTATGGAGAGCTGTCCTGCGACCGATAAAGAATGGCACCGTATGCGTACAGGCACGGGGCCGCAGGGGGCTATCAAACGCGAACTGTTTTCTGACAAAGAAAGTCTGTGGGGATACAGCATCAGCCATTGTAGCCCTCAGATTGAAGAAATGATCACACAGGGTGAGTTTACCTGGCAGCGTTGTCATGAGCTGTTTGCACAACAGGGACTGATGCTACAGAAACAACATCACGGGCTTGTTGTCGTTGATGCCTTTAATCATGAGCAAACGCCGGTGAAGGCCAGCAGCATTCATCCTGATCTGACACTGGGGCGTGCAGAGCCACAGGCCGGACCTTTTGTGAGTGCCCCAGCAGATTTGTTTGACAGGGTGCAACCTGAAAGTCGCTATAACCCGGAGCTGGCTGTCAGTGACAGGTACGGGGTCAGCAGTAAACGTGACCCAATGCTGCGCCGGCAGCGACGTGAAGCCAGAGCTGAGGCCCGTGCTGACCTGCGTGCCCGCTATCTGGCATGGCGTGAACAATGGCGTAAACCAGATCTGCGTTATGGGGAACGTTGTCGGGAAATTCATCAGGCATGCCGTCTGCGGAAGTCACACATTCGTGCGCAGTACGATGATCCGGCATTACGTAAGCTGCATTATCACATTGCAGAAGTTCAGCGAATGCAGGCATTGATCAGGCTGAAAGAAGACATCAGGGATGAGCGACAGAAACTTATTGCTGACGGGAAGTGGTATCCACCCTCTTACCGTCAGTGGGTCGAAATTCAGGCTGCTCAGGGAGACAGGGCTGCTGTATCGCAGTTGAGAGGCTGGGATTATCGCGATCGCCGTAAAGACAGGTCACGCACAACGACGACAGACCGCTGTGTCGTGCTTTGTGAACCGGGCGGAACGCCGGTATACGGTAATACCGGTGATCTCGAGGCCCGTCTGCAGAAGAACGGGAGTGTTCGTTTCCGTGACCGTCGGACGGGAGAGTTTGTCTGTACGGATTATGGTGACAGGGTTGTTTTCCGTAATCACCATGACCGCAATGCGCTGGCAGATAAACTGGATTTGATTGCACCGGTATTATTCGGGCGTGATCCACGCATGGGTTTTGAACCAGAAGGAAACGACAAACAATTTAACCAGGTCTTTGCTGAAATGGTTGCCTGGCATAATGTGACAGGCCGTACCGGTCACGAAGACTACAGGATTACGCGACCGGACGTGGATCATCACCGTGAAGGAAGTGAACGCTACTACCGCGATTATATCGCGGCGAACAGCAACGATGAAATAACTTTGCCTTCACTGGAACTGGAAAAACAGTGGGAACCACCAAAACCAATGTAATCCTGTGATTTTTATCATTATCAGGTGTATTTCATTCATAACGGTAGTTATCAGTAACTTAAATATTTTTAGCTTCCTTTTCTGATTTGTCTCAAGATTTAATAGATTGGCACTGAACAGGCGTATCAGCTTGGGCGGAGAGATGCTTTCGTTTCAATAGCATTCATTATGTTGCTGTGTTTGGAATGTGTAGTGTATCCGTACGATGTACGGTTATATGTTGACTTGAATTGAATTGATATGACACAATCGTACTGAACAACAAGAGTTGTTGTTCGTATGTATGAATGATTTTAACGACTACTAGGACTAGAAAAAGGAAAAGATATGAGAAATAAAACCAATGGTGTCGATTCAGGCAGGTATCGATGGTTAGAGTAGGGAGGTAACTATCTAATTTGTATATAAATATCTAGAGGACTTTATGATGAGAAACACCAGCGTGAGTGGTGGTTCCGCAAGCTATGCTTTGGCTGGGGCCAAAGATGCCCGACTCGAGTTACGTACGAGTCTTGAGATTAAAGAGAAACTACGCGAAGCAGCCTCTCTGGTTGGCGTGGATATGAGTTCGTTTATTTTGATGGCTGCCATGAAAGCAGCTCAGCATGAGCTTGATAACCAACGTTTGCGCATATTAAGTGAATATGAGTGGGAACATCTGAATTACGTACTTAATAATCCTCGTCCGGCTGGAGATAAGCTCCGCAAGCTTATGACAAGGAAAACGAAGTATGAGAAGCAATACTGATTCGAAGTTAAAACTAGTATCTGGTGATTCTGATATTCAGTTTAGCGGGATCAAGAAGTTTGATTGTGGCGACAGAGTGCTGAACAAATTTTTGGAACAGCTAAAGCGCCAGTGTAGCCGTGACAATATCAAAGCCCTTGTATTGATAGATGATAGTAATCAGGTGGCAGGATTTGTTACGGCTTCTTTGTATCAGTTAGGGAGGGAACGTGTCCCTGATGACACCTTCCCATATGCACTTCCTCCTTTAGTTGCTGTAATGAAAATCTCCATGATTGCCGTCGATAAAGAATACCAAAGGCAGGGGTGGGGAGTTCAGTTGATGCGCGCTGTTCTGGATTATGCGCTTGAAAGTGCGGAACAGGTAAAAGGAATAAAAGGTGTCTATCTTGATGCCAAAGTTGATGCCCGAAGCTTCTATGAGGAGCTGGGCTTTGACGCGATAAGTGAAGATGTCAGTCTAAATTGTACTGTACCGATGTTCATTTCGATGGACACGTTACGGGACAGTAAAATGGATCAAAACACCTAGTGGTTTAACCCAGTATTTTAACAAAAGGCCATCACTTGATGGCCTTTTGTGAATTATTTTCAGTAAGTTACATAATGCTATCCCTGATTTTTACTGCAGATATCCCCGATTTCGGTGAGAACGTTATGAATCTGTCGATAACTGAATATGCCTCAGGTCAGTGAATGCCAGTCAGATCACCTTTATAGGAGGGAGTCAGTACATTCCGTCCCAGTCCGGACGGTTGTTTTTTTTATGATGAAACCCGTTTACAGGACGCCCTGTCGGGTGGTTATTGTCCTGTGGAAGCGTTAACAGGTTTATACCTGCTCTTTCTGCTCTCACTGATATCTGATTTTCCTCTTTTGTTTCAGGTAGTTCTGGTCTGTTCAGCGTGATATAGCGAATTCGTCGCTCTTCCCGTGTGGTCGTTTTAAGCGTATTCACCGCTGTTTCCCACAAGGCACTTTCACGTGCGTTGATATCTGTGTCGTACTCTTCCAGCATTGCCATAGCCGCCTGACGTCCTGCAATGCGTTGCTGGAATGTATCCACGATCGTGTGCGGCTCTGTGCGAATTTTTCGTCTTTTTCTGGAGGGTTTTGCAGTCAGGACGCCAATGATGGCACTGACATTTTCCGGTGACGGTATTCGACGTTGAGTAGTACGGGGAACAAGACGGCGGAGACGGTCCAGGCGTGGCGCATCCACGCTGATATACCTGTTTATAACAACGGGATCGCTGCTGCAGCTTTTCTCATCGTCAGGGATGAAGAATGATGCTGATGGTACGGTTTCTCCCCGGAAAATAGAAAAGAACTCGCCAGGATGAAGTTCAATCAACTCCTGAACATTTATCTTGCTTTCCATCAGGATGCTGATTTGTGGGCTGTCAATCCATGATTCACCAAATATGCCGTCCTGACGCTGCAGGTTGTTCATTCTCGCCCTGGCTTCTTCACCGGCGGCGCTTTTCAGCGTTCTGGCCGTACTACCCTCGCTGACAATCCTGCCGGCAAATTTTGTCCCCGTGTTCTGCATCAGTGTTGCAGTATTCGTGGCTGTTGTCTGTCCTTCTATACGTTCCTGGTCCTGTGCCATCAAAATCAGAGCAAAATCCAGTGAACGCACCTGAGTGGCTTCCACAGCAATACGGTCCGTATAGTATGCCCCCACTTCATCAAGGAAACACAGATAAGGGAAACGCCCCTTATATTTTTTGACTTCCAGTGCATCGGAATCAGTTCCTTCGAGGCGGTAGCCCAAATCACGGGCGAGAATCATACTTTTCTGGGTGATAAACATTCGTCCAAGAGCAGACGTTGTATGCGCTGATGTATCCAGAGCGGGGATCATTACCATCAGAATCCTGTCGCTGTGAATGCTGTCACGGATATCGATATCACCGGAATCTTCAGCAAAAATATCCCCGAATGCTTCCGTGAATGTGCTGAAAGTTTCAGAAAACTGCCCGGAGAGATAAGCATGTTGTTTTCTGGGTTCTTCCGTCCAGGCTGATGGTGTCCTGACCAGCGACAGGTCGAAACCGGGAACGTCCTGAAGGTAGTTACGTAACGGTGCGATAGCTTCTTCCGGCCACTGATCATCGAGGCCACGACAGTAAAGTTTGGCCATCCCTTCGAGAGTCATATGTTCACGGAGCATCTGCAGCGACATTGTTTTGCCTTCGCGCACACACCAGAATTTAGTACCAAATACCAGTGCCTTATTCATGGCAATGGCCCGGGACTGCCACTCGCCCCCCTGGACGTTCTGGGGCAGCATTGACTGCATTGTCTCCGCTGTGAATGCCTCAGTGCTGTAACAGAAGGGATTCCAGGTATTTGACTGAGGACGCGTTTTTTCACCACTCAGAATGATTTCACTGCGGGATTTTCCTCCGTTCATGAAGTTAATGACTTCCACATCGTCTTCACGTCCAAAGCGTCTGGCCAGATACCAGATCGTTCTTGCCGTATCATTCTGTGCCTTGCCATCGACAAGGGTGAATCCTCTTGCCCAGCAAAGCGGGTTAATCGCCCAGGCAAAGATGGTTTCCGTTTTACCGCCACCGGTGGTGGCGAAAAACATTATATGGCGGGTCAGATCGTCCATACTCAGCCATAACTCCCTGCCAATATCCCTGACGCGTTGATAACCAACATAGAATATGCCGCTGGCCGGTGATTCCAGAATGACCTCATACTGGAACAGGGTTGGCCAGAAGCTGAAAAGACTTCTTTTAATCATTCTGTCCTGTGACGGGTCAGCACATTCCAGCGTCATGGGCATACGAAGAGGGCAGCGCCATCGCTGCAGACTAAATACCAGCATTGTTATCAGTGTGAACAACAGACATGCCGGTAATGCAAGTGGCCAGATAAAACTGGCCACAAGACTTGCCACCAGGCAAAAGCCATAGATATTGAGACTCTGGAGTGCATTCCAGACAGGATTTCCCCAGGCTGTACGGTGTAAAAGCTCGGGGTTAACGCGATGTTCACTCATGGCCAGACTCGCTGTCGGTGGTTTTCAGGAATAAATTAAGCGTGCCAGTTTCCTGCAGAATTCCTGTAGGCAGATGCCAGCCGGTGTCGGACAGCACCCATGGGGTACCGGCAAATCCGAACTTACGGAAGGCGACATTGTTAACATCAATCGCAGCTCTGGCTGCTTTCAGGCATGTTTCATCTGCAGGCGTTGTTTCTTCTGATGGCGTCATCATTCCGTTATCTGCGGAATACAGTCGGTGCCAGCCGGCAGCACGTTTCTGAGCATCTTTTTCACACAGCAGTGGTGCCACACGGTCGGTGGATTCCTCTCCACCAATAACTGAAACCGGGTAGATAACGACATTGAAGTCGCTGGCCAGGCGTTTTAAGGCCGGCTCCAGAAGTCTGCAGTTAGGACAGGCAGGATCGAGAAATGCGAACAGGGTTCGTTCATGACCGGATGACAGGTTGATGGTAAACATGCCCCGATCGGCGTTCCGCTTCAGAACAGTAGCCAGATTATGTCGCGCAGCTGCGGCTTCCGGATTTTTGCTTGTGATTGTTTTCTCCGGGACCTGGACGTCTTTTTTCGGGGGAACCGGGAGTTGAATGCCTTCATTTAATGGCACAGTGTGATTCAGGTGAGGGGGTAGCAGTCGTGGCTCACCTGCTGTCTGTACTGCTTCAGGCGTTGTATCATCCCAGAATACACGATCAACATAGCGGAACAGAGAGAAGCCAATCGTTGCCATTACGAACAGCACAACGCTGGCGATTATGCCACGGAACAAAGGTGTTCTGCTGAAGCGGCGTTCCATCAGATATTCAAGGCGCAGGCAGGAATCAATAGCTGTAAGTATCTGGTCAGCGTTATGCTCCTGTTTATCAATCAGGACGGTTTCTCTGTTACGGGTGCCCATGGCGTCAAAGGCTATATGAATCAGTTGATTATTTCGTGTTACCAGCCCTGACAGGGCATCCCGTGGAAGGACGGCAATAATTTCTGTCCTGCCATCCGGCCAGATTGCCTGCACGGAAATATGTTTTGCAATGCGTGTTGCAAAGTACTCGATTGTCATTTTCAGTTCTCCGGATAATCAGAATTCGTTGTCTGTAGCAGGTGTGCGGGGCAGGATGTCGTCGGTGAGGGACCAGTTGGTCAGGATGCGGCGTTTCCGGTCGCGATCTGGTTGTGGTTCATCCCAGATAAGACCGAGACTGAGCATATCCCGCCGTAAGCCTTCCACCGCTTCATCAACACAGGGTTCAGGGCAGGGAAGACCAAAACGCATGGCTTCGGCCTCTGCACGTGCAACGGCCACCACGCCAGCGCCTTCAATAAATCCTTTCGTGGTATTGGCGCGGTGTAATGCATAAAACAGCGTCCTGTCCACGCCTTTCAGCCAAATCCAGTTGGGTGGCGTAAGCCGCAGGTCATGTGCATACAGCCAGACCAGCCCACTGCGGACGTAGCGATGTTGTTTCAGCCATTGCTGTGCTCCGTTGCTTTTAATCACTCTCTGGAAAGCTGATTTGGCCAGTGAATAAACAGGGGTACAGAATTTCCCACTGTCCCGTTTGCTTTTAATTCTGCATGAGAGGTTCAGTGTATCCATGAGCTTTAATGCTGCCTTACGATCATCCAGGAAATACTGAAGACCAAATATGGCAAAGAGCGCTTTTTCATGTGGTGCCATGTCTTTCCAGGACGTTAAAGGTTTACCCAACTGGGCCATGAAACATCGTCTTGCAGCTGCAACATCGAGCTGCATATTGGTGATGAGAGTATGCTGCTCGACAAATGCTTCCGGGGTGAGAGCAACCCGCCGTTCAGGTCGTTTGCCACCATGAAAGAGTTTTTCCGGATCACCATCTGCCAGTACAGGGGCGATAGCAGGGGACAACGAAGCAAAGATGTGTGGCAGTCGGGTAATATCTACTGGTCTGCGGGTGAAACGACTTTGTCCCGGATGTTGATACCACTCCCACAAACACCAGAGTGTCACAGGTAAGAGGTACATCCACAGAATACCTATGGTCTGCTCCATGACGTTAACCCACTGGCTATAGCTTATGTTGGCGGCGTTGTTACCGGTCATGGCAAGCAGGTTGTATCGTGGTGCTGCATAGTTATGAAATGGTCCCCAGTCAACCAGTCCCCATAAGGTATGAAGAATCAGGCAGCTGGCGTAAACCACTTCCGGCAAGAATAACCATATAACGAATAGCAGCAGGATAAGAAGGACACCAACAGCGCCCCATATCTGCATAGGATCTTCTGCGACAGGCTGTCGATTGTAAGACATGACAAAGTCTCCATTTCTGGAATTTAAATCAAACGGAAAGGTTAAAAATTTATTTGCAGGCGATAAGAGCTAACCAGAGGAATTAGCCGTGCGATAAAAGGATTGTTGCAGATACGAAAGTCGTTAGAATAGCTGCGGGCGCTTGAGGCTGTATGCCGAAAGCGTTTTGTGGACGGTATACAGCAGAAAGCCCCTGGAGATTTTTTTATCAATCAACCAAGGGCTCTACTGTAATGCCTAGACAACATTATAGTAGCCCGATAACCGCCGTAAGGCAATGGAGGGGCTATGATGCCACAGCGAACGTTTTTAATGATGTTAATCGTCATCTGTGTGACGATTCTGTGTTTTGTCTGGATGGTGAGGGATTCGCTTTGCGGACTCCGGCTCCAGCAGGGAAACACAGTGCTTGTGGCAACGTTAGCCTACGAAGTTAAACGTTAACGGGCAACACGGCGGCAGGTTTTCTGCCGCCGCTTTGTTTCAAAGGCTGACCTCATTGCGCCCTTTCTTCTTCAATGAAGCGTATCCGGTATTGTTTCATTTTCCCTGAAGCCGATTAGCTCCAGCCGAATGCCTTTGCCATCGGGGGCAACGTTCTGCATTTCGCAGATACCACGTCGGGTCATGAGTGTGAAGGCTGTCATTGCCAGCATGGCTAACGCGTTTTCCTCGCTTCCGCTGCGTTTCTCGAGAGCATCGGCAATTTCTTCTATGCTCCCCACCTGAAAGCAAGAGTCGAATTCTTTACTCCACTTTTCTGACATCGGATTTTCTCTCTGTATTTATGGGTAGTTATCGAACTGAATGTGCCAGTTTTTTCAGGAGACGGCAAAGTTGAGATGGTTGGTTCTGATTCAAAGCATGAGTTTCCCCGGTGTGACGGGCATGTCGGGCGGATTTTGAGAAACAACAGATGTAAAAAAACCGACTGGTGAGGTCGGTTTTTTTACTGTTCCGTTACAGAGTGGGTGGCTCTGGTCGGAAAAGAACTGTCTATAACTGACCTGTAGATACTACGTCTGGAATTATATTTCTGCAAGTACTGGATAAGTGTATACTCGGCATGTCAGTTCTGAGGCATGTTCTGTCCGGCATATTGTTCAGCGGGAAGAACAGGTTACAAGTCCTGGCCAAAACATCAGGTGGTGCTGGTTTTGGTGCTCTGGTCGGAGAAGAACTGTCTATAACTGACACTATAGAAACCGTTGTGACAGGCAGTGTAAGAGCGAACAACGGGGTTCTTTCTCCAGTGATGGAGAAGCGGATGATTAATCTGTTAATCATCGTTCTCAGGGCAGTAGTTGCCGTTGCAAACGCGCTGATTGCTGTTCTGGAACTGATCCGGGAACTTATCGACTGATAAGCCTGGAAACGTAACTAAGGGCAGGGAGTTACCGCTTCCTGCCCTTTAACAAAAAGAGATCTCACGTTAAAAATTTGTACCCTTCTTTAACTTCCAGTGCCTGCTCCTTTGACTCAAACATCAGTCTTGTTTTCCCGGGAACGCCCCATGAAATGTATTCAACATCTATCCACCATTTTCCATATTCTTTATATGGCCCGGATATTACTTTTTTGACAAAGGCGTCTACCAGATTCATTGCTTTTTCCTTTTTGTGTTGAAAATAATTAATGCGCTGGCTGTGATAATTGATATTTTCTCCCATATGATATTTTTCTCATGGGGGGATTCTACGGAGATTATTTCTTCGCATTGGAATATATTGGATATGTTTATTCATGAATAAGAGCAGGTGTGGGGTTTTCTGCTATTTTTGTTGGCGTTATTTTACATGCTTCCAGACAGAAGCCGGTACTTTGTCGTACAATTTGTTCATTGTCAGTTCCGCAAGGCGATGATCAACTGCAGAGTTGAATGCTTCTATTTTATCCGAGGCTAAAGTGCCCTGGTTTTTAGCAATAATTTTCTCAAGTGTCTTTAAGCTGGAACAGCGACGTAACTGATATAACCATTCCTGTTTTGTTTTTGCCATAAATAGGTCCTTGGGTTTATTTAATACGGCATAAGCTATGTGTTGTTGCAAACAAAAGCCGGCTCATCTGAACCGGCAGTTATGGAGGCTGCTTATCTTAAAATACTTCAGCTACAGGCATACCTGCAATCTGCTCCCACTCCTTACGCTTTTCCTGAATCAGGCGAGGAAAGTCGACAGGGTAATCATATCCTCGACTTGCCATTGCGTGCAATGTGTTTGCAATAGAACGAGCAGAGTTAACACCAATAGGCAATTCTAACATTGGCATATTGACATACTTTGTGTGTATTTCCATACAGTTTTCTCTTACTACTGTCCGTGTAAAATTATCAATATCAATGCCAATGACATCTAATGTTTTATTGGGGTAAAGCCGAATATATAACGCAGTACCTTTTTTGATATCAATTCCGAAATATAATGATGGTATTGATTTGTGTTCGTAAGATGGGTCTGGATCGAATACATCATGATATTCAGTCTTTATCTGTTCTAGGATATTATTTACGATTGCTCTTTTCTTTCTTCCATTTTTATATCCGGAGTATAGTAGGAATCCAGTTGGGATTACTGCTAGTCCCCAACTGGTAGGTGTATTCCAAATGATTAGTAATGGGACGGCGAAAATAATGTAGAAAAGTGCGAATGCGATCACGCATGTTTCTTTTTTAGAATGGGTGCCGCCACGGTTTGCATATGCTCCAATCATTATATATGACCTCCATAAACACTTTTTGATATTTTAATCTCTCCAAATGTATATGGCAAGTCATATATTAAGTTATTATCCCTTTATTCCATCCTTATTGTTGTCGTTATTCATTCTTTTAATTTGCTCCTCTCTTATATTAGGTGCGTGTCTTATGTTTCTATTGCTGCCAGCAAAAATCTCTTTTATTGAACCAGCCATATTGCCAAGCGTGTTTACACCATCACGTCCTCCTAGGAAATTAATTACATGGTCTGGGAGGTATGCTTGTAAGGCAAATGCTGCGGCTACAATGGTTGTGCAACTTCTAGCATAAAGAAGTAAGAAACCTGCGAGGCTAAATATACCTGTAAATGAACTTATTTGTACATTGGTCAGTGCAGCACCGAATAAAAAGTTTAATATAGTACCTATTGCTATAATGGCTACAGAGGCAAAAAAGAATCCGAAAACCATGATAGGTGGTCTTATCATGCTGTCTATTAAATATATATAACCGTAGGCAGCACGACTCCCTCTGTCCTGTGATGTGCCTAGATGAGTTGCCCCCCACAGAGGTCCAGCTGTACATCCGATTAATACACTAATGACCCAGTTACCAATCCCAGTCATCCAGAAAATAAACGGAATAAATGGTAAATAAATAGATAAAGAGAATCCTGCACAAAACAGCAGTAGTAACAGAAAGTATACGGGGGGCGCTAAGGCCTCAAGTAAGGCATTTAGTGTTGAAATAGCACTTGTCGTCAAATCTATGAATTTACCAAATATAGAACTCCCAGTTCCTGAAGTAATAACTCTAGCAGATGTATAAGTAATCCAAATACCCTCTGCAGCGACCATAGTTTTATCACCAATATTTTTCATTTTTATCAGTGGATTAACTTGATTGCTACTTGTACCCGAATCAGTCCACTCGGTGGCAATATTGTTCGTAAGCCATTGCCCAAACTTCTCTGTGGGCTTGATTAAAGCATCTTGTGGCGTGCTTGTTTTTGAAAGTAGTTGTTCGTCTGCTGAAGTTATAGTACCTAAAGGTGGGGTATAAGTTGAATTCTGCAATTGAGTCTTGTATGCCCCCATAACAGCACTAAATAAATCAGTATCGCCAACTTCCCCAAGTGATGACATTGAAGTTACAGCTGGAGCTCTGTCAGCCAGCTCTGCCAGACGCTGGTTAGCAGTGGCAAAGGTCTGATACCACGCGCCAAGCGTTACCCATCCATAGGTTGTGAGATAAGACTTGAGAGCTTCTTTCCTGGATTGTTCTCCGTTATCAATAGGTAGCGATTTTTGTACAGCACGCTCATACTCGTCGGCTGCTCTCTGAATCCGTGTCTCGATATCCGGCAATGTTCCGTTGCCAGAATTTCTTTTTTCCAGAAATGTTGTCACAAACTCACTGGCAGCGTTGTCCATGTCGCTAATCATATTATCCATGGCTGCACGTTGTGCTGAGATAACACCGCTGTATTCGTTTTTACTGAAGGGATTAAAGAATTTTCCAATCGTCGATTGATCTGTTGTTCCGTTTCCTTCTACTGACAGGCTGGCTGTACCACAGATACCGCTGCCATTGGATACCGTGACAGTGTAATTACCACTGGCGGTTTTAGCTGATTCTGTCATCAGTGAAGTCGAGGATTTGGCCGTCTGATTAAAATCATTTAGTCCTGCGTTAACCGCATACTTACACAGTTCCATTTCAAAAATGCCACGCGCTGCTGTTCGTGTGGATGCCTGAACTGGCTGTACAGTCATTGAATAACCATTTGCGATATTATCAGCGGCAAGTTGAACCATCACATTGGCGGACCCAACCCCCATTATCGATGCGCCCCATAACATAATGAGCTGAGCGAGACTCCAGCCATTTCCGGTTGGAACGATCATCAGAAAACCTGCAACGACACTCAGTGTGCCGACGACATCGCGTCCGGTGCTGAATACCTGTCCCTGATGCCCCGAACGCACAACATGACGGATACCAATGAACATAAACCAGACAACGGCAAGTACGGCGATGATACTGTTGAACGCCCCGAACATGCTTCCGATTAGGGTGGGGGCGCTGGTTGACAGTGGATTGGTGACCACATCACCGAATATCGTGACCAGCGCCTGACGGGACAGATCGTCAGGATTGGTTGCGGCAGACACAATATCCTGATAGGTCACTGAAGCCATTGCCGGCAGTGAGGATATAGCAAGGCCTGCACAGAGTGCGCGAAGTAAAATTTTCACAGTAACTCCGGAATAGAATTGCGTATGGGCAAAGGCCACACAGGATTTAATTAAGGGGGATGGCGACATGCCAGTGGTACTGGCATCTGGACGTGATCAGTATTGTTTACTGGTTACGGCAATTAACGTGGCATTGCGCCAGCCATTGCGGGTGTTCAGAAAATCACGAAAAGTCCCCTGCTCGGGTTCGCTGACTTTTCGTTCATGCAACTGCCAGAGGCGGTATGTAACAATCAGTGCTCTGGAAGCACAAAGAGCGACGCCTGACAGTATCAGCACAAGAGTGCTGATGGCGCGTACCAGAGTCGTAAGAGGTAATGAAGAGGCGGCAAAGAGCATACCACTGAGAAACAAAGCGATGGCCAGCAGACTCCAGCAACAGAATCGCCATACTGTTCTGCGCCGGCGGAAACGACGATCCAGATCGTCTACTGACATATGGCTGGCCTGCAGAGCTTCTTCCCACGTGAGGTGGAGTTGCGCCTTTTTATTATTTACCTGACGAAATCTGTCCAGCCTGCGTTTTTGTTGTTCCAGCATATGCTGTACAGAATTCGTTATCAGGCGAGTCTCCATCAGAGGAACAAAAATGTTAATAATTCCCCGGGTGGCTATGCGGGTTATGGATAGTGATTTTTTGACGTTTTTCGTCTGGTCTGAATTTTCCGGTAACTTATTCATTTTTTCAGTCCTGTTCTGACGTCAGCTTTCAACGTGCGTTTGCCTGATTGATTGTTTTCTCAAGGCTACCGAGTTGTTTTTCATAATACTGGCGGGCAGTCAGAGCCAGTTGCTGGCCAGAGATAACATTACCCTGGCGGATCTGTTCTTTCAGATCGTTCAGCTGCCAGTTCATTTGCGCAGTGATTCTTACCAGTTCACGGAGCAGGTTATCCCCCTGCATTTCCTGTAAATCCACCAGGTATGCTGTGTTGGCGTAGCGCCGGCCAGCCTCAAAAGCTTCAAACTCACGGGTACTCATATATCCCCGTGCTTTTGCTTCTGGTGAAGCCACCTGGTCGAAGTAAGCGGCCGCTGAGTCTGACCGCAGTGTTTCAGCCAGTGCTTTACGTGTGCTTTCATTAGGCGTGCTGTCAGCAATCAGCGTCAGTTGGGGATTCGACGCAGAATCAATGATGCCGTTGTATTCGTTCTGGAGTCCGACGTAGGTTCGCCCACTCTGGGTATTCACTTCTCCTTTACCCAGAGCACGACCGGCAGAGGGGCGGGAAGTGTTTTTCATGTAAGCAGTCGCTGCATCTATTTGCTTCTGATCCCATGTCAGTGCCGCAGGTGTGTCCGCTGTACCTGCGCCGTGGTAAATCGAGCGTACCTGACTGTCTCCACCTGGTATTTCGCCCACAGAAGGACAAACGGCGGTTCCTCCAAAACGTGCATATTCTGCTTCTGTACAGTAACTGGCGTGTATGGCCGCGCCATCATAAGCTTCCCGCACGGGAGAGTTTGCTGCGCTGGCCAGACGGTCGCGGATGCTACGGTTGCTCACACCGCCACCTTTACTGAGTTTTGAGGCTGCGGATGCTGAGGCACTTTTGCTTTCTGTTGCAATCCCTGATGCGGATTCACTGCAGATGGAGTCTGGCACGGTGAAGCTTTTCCGTGCCTCCTCGAGGCGCTGAGTTTCATTACTGAAAATCATCTGCTGACGTGTCGCCTGTCCGTTCTGGGCAATGACACTTGCCAGCTTTTCAGAGTTCTGATTGATAGCGGTACCCGTGGCTGTCTGGGTACTCAGTATGTTGCCAAGGACATCTTTGATGGCTTCCATTCTGGGGATGACCTGCTCTTCAACAGGCCGGCTGGCGACGACGGTGACTGAATAAGCATGAGCCTGGCATGCCGTTCCACTCAGGGTGGCTATAAGGGCTGCGAGTAATGTTTTTCTTTGCATTTTATTGTCTCCTGCTCGGGATGGAGCACAAGGTCAGGAAGGCTGTCGTATTTTCTGTCTTCAGGTAGTGGGGCCAGTGGGAAACACTGATATCGCCTGGTGATATAACCTTTCCTGTTCCGGTTATCGATGATGCTGAAAGAACGACGTCTGACGCGCCGTAAGGTGGAAGGGTCAGTATCCATAACAGGCCAGTCACCGGCACTCAGTGCCGGCGTTCCGGGAACGGATGGCCATAACCAGGTATCATCGGACATCAGCGAAGCCAGCGGTGAAGGGAGTATCCACTGGATGACATGCTGAACGTCGAATGGTGCTTCATCCGGGACAGAAACCTGCCATATTGCCGTTGTTATCAGCTCATCTGTGCTGGACGGCAACAACAGCCGCATGCCTGTGACCTTTCCCTGTGTTCTGGCATCCGAGGCGTATATCACTCTGGGATTGGGGGCCGGATGTAACCTGAAGACACGTGACGGCAGAGTGAATGAGAAACTGTCACCTTTTACCTCAAGTTTTTTAAGAAATACCTGCCCTCTGGCAGGTCTCCGGCAGCGTGGGGTGATATGAATTGTACACATCAGAGATTGTATCCCTGTTTTCGGATGAGCTCCGAGGCCAGTTCTTCAATAACATTGTCACTGTTATGTTGGCCCGCCCGGTGCTCAATTAATGACGTTGCAGAACCTCTGGGGAAGTTTTCGGCCAGAATCTTACGTGCCCGAACTGAACCTAACTTATTTGTCAGTGTTTTACGCAGGGCACTGTCTTTTGGCGATGAGTTCAGCGCCCATAGCTCCAGTGGACCGACGGTAAATTTGAGTATTCTCGCAAGCGTGCCACTTTTTACCCTGAATACTCCCAGAACAGGAACACCACTACCATCTGGTGCCGGGCCTTCCGGCATTTTCAGGAAGCGTTTCAGCATAAATTCAGGAACGTTGAAGTTATCCCTCAGTACGGGGATATCTTCGGGTTTGTAGCGCAGTAACCAGAGAGTATTTGCTGACTTAAGAACGCTTTCCGGGTAGTCCCTCAGATACTGAGTACTCAGAACCGTGCGGATAGCAAACTTGCGTTGCTCACGCTCCTGGGTATCCAGATTTTCCCAGATGAAGTCAATGCCCCGGGCGTTATGCAGTTCATCATAAACTTTTGTCTTAACCTCCTGATCAAGTTGGTTAATACGTTTAAGAGCGATTTCATGGTATTCCCGTGGAAGCTGCTTTAACACTTCATCCCTGTATTGTGGCAGGGTGAAGTCACCACCGGCGATCTGACCTGCAAGCAGGTACATGATGCCGGTTTTAAGCCTGCCTGCAGGCGTTTTGTCACCGGCAACATTATTCAGATCGACAGCGATAACCCGGGTTTCCGGGTTGATCATAAACCGGGTATACCCGGATATCATGGGGTAGTCGTTATGTCCCTGCTCCAGGGCGCGGCGGATGTAGTCCAGCAGAAGCTCGTTTGAACCATCACGCTGAACAGTGCCGAAAACATCCCTGAGACTGGTATGGCCCAGCATCGAGGACACTTCGGGAAGCTGGGGCATTGCCTGATAATGTGCCCGCTGAGCCGCCATGATATACCCGGCATTGTGGAGCATATCCCGGACTTCAAACCAGGTTGATCTGGCCCACCAGGCTGCATCATGTTTTTCATACAGTCCCGAGTCCTGCAGTGCTGAATCCACCAGTTCTTCCGTTGAGGCGCGATAAAGTCGCGGATTATTTTCACCGTACTCTTTAAAAGCCAGCTCGATAAGCTGGTTGATAATTTGTCGGGTGTCTCCGGGGTTACAGGGTTGACCGGTACCGGTATCGACACAGAGAGCACACAGCACCGATGACATGAAATTCTTTTCCGGCGTAATAGGCTTTTTAGCGCCGTACATCACGTCAAAAAGGTTACGGGTGTAGTCCGGATCATTGCTCAGAATAATACCGACAGCTTCGTCTTTTCTTTCCTGAGGAAGACTGTCGCGAATAAGCTGAACCAGTCCCTGAGCACTGTATCCCTTATCGATATAGGCAATGAAGGGCAGGTTTTTCTGAGCAGATGATATCTGTATTTCCGACAACGTATTAATCAGAACTGATTTACCCAGTCCCGGATCGCCTGGTGCCAGTTCTGTATGTTTATTTTGTTGGGATGACGCCAGACCAACCTCAAATGCGGAACCGTCTTCTGTATGTAACATCAGATTCCCTTTGCCTCGCCAGACAGAGCCTGCCCTGTTAAGCGGGAAAAGCGAGATGGCATGTGACAACGGGGGATACAGGGGAACCGGGCCGGAGCCTCCGGATGCCGCGAGAATGGTATTCACCCAGGCGCGTCGGGGATCGCCAAATGTTGTCGTGGTGCCACATACGCCCCAGCCTTCAATGGCTGATTTCAGAATGGCCTGGTTTCGTGCGCATATTTCACGTGTTTTTCCCCACGTGGAGGCCATGATGGTCATTATGCAGACAGGTTCTTTTTCATCCGTTGCCGCCAGGGTCATAACGGATTCATACATTGGACGAACGGCAGAAATGAAGCTGCTGTAAGTCAGAAGCGTTTTCTTCAGATTAAGAGCCTTCATCCCGCCGGGCATCAGATCCATTCTGATGCGCCAGGGGACTGCGCGGGGGACGGCACGGACCAGTTCGTTAAACGTCTGCAGATTTTGCGGAGGTAAAGTAATCGATACCATTCCGTGCCAGAGTCCGCCCGCCTGAACCAGGTTGCCCTGTGTGGTCACCTGCGTGTTGAATAACTGCAAATGCAATGAAGGAGCATGTAGTACGGATTCATCGTCAGTCCAGCGATATCCTGCTGGCTGGGCATCTTCAGGCAGGTGGGGTTGCCAGTTACGCGGTGTGCTGTACCGTTCTGTCTGACGACGTATTTCACGCCCGACTTCGTGTATATCCAGAAGCCGGAGAATCAGGCCATCAGATGAATGTCTCAGTGCCTGTTCCACATTATCAAGAAAAGCTTCGTGGCGGATTTTCAGTGCAGATAAGGTCCACTGCCAGGGGGACTGGGCAAAGCGTGCTTTCGGTACCCGTTCAGCCAGTCTTCTGACAAGCTCATCATGGGCAGTGCGATCGCTGTTGCTGATAAGGTCGGGTCCACTCCAGATCGCCAGCCAGCAACGCTCCCGGACCAGCCATGGGGACAGTGTTGTGACTTTCTCATCGACCACATCCTGTAACTGGATACCTGTATTAGCCAGTGAGCGTTTTTGTGGGGCGACCATGTCTTCGATTTCCTCTTTCCCCATTTCAGGGTCACGCTCGAAAACGCAGCTGATTTTATGACCGCTGTTTTTATATGCCGTATTCAGGCTGTCACTCATGCTGGTGATCAGCGATTCCAGTGAACCTGAGCCAGTCTGGTCGGATGCTTCATCCATTTCCCTGAAAGCACCGCTGACTTCAAAGACAGAGAGATATTCTCCACGCTTTGTGGCTGCAATATAGGGCGAATTCAGCCATGGGCGACGTTCACGATCCTGTCTGTCCAGACCAATTACAGTACGTAAATCGCAATACTCAACAAAACTGCTTGCGACAGAGAAACGGGATAGCGTGTTCAGACAGTCTTCGATAGTGAAGATTAAACGGTTTATGTTCATAGGTGAGGGAACTCCGGACTTACAGGAGGGAGGTTTGTGCAGTTTGATTTTTTTAATGCCACCCTGCGCTGGAGTGGCATGAAGAAAAATCAATCAACGTATTCTTTTTTGATGAATGAATCTGGTGTCAGAATCAGGGCAATCCCGTTCATTTTTTCACGCAGGGGCGAACGACCGGAAGGTGGATAGCGACGAAAAACGTCAGCGAAATCGGCTGGGCGGAAACTGCGGAATTTATCCTCAACCGCCAGTCTGTTTTGCATCAGTGCAGAGAGCGCTTCTCGTCCCCGCCGGACCCGGAACTTATCATTACTGAAAACTTCCTGTAATGAACGACGGTTAAGGGCCACGACCGTGGATGGATGAAGGTCGGGTAGCCACACCATAACGCCCTGTGCTGCGGCATAACCATTCAGTGAATGCCAGGCGTGGCAGAAAGCACATAAGCTGTAAGGCGGGCCGTCTTCATGAAACAGTTCCTGCTCTTTCTCTGACAACGGCTCTGTACTGGTGATTTCAGCTTTCTGTACATGGCGGAGTGAAAGACGTCTGGCAGACAGACGGGCCTGCTCAAGCGCCCGTTCAGCGGCTTTTACTGCCGTGTTGTACTTTTCCTTTTCGCCGGTTGCGACTGGTTCACCACGCTTTTTTAACTTATCCAGATGTTCTGTGGCCTTATTAAGACGAACTCGTGTGTCACTGATTGTGTCGGTAAGCTGTCTGAGTGGCCATGAGTCATCCAGTCTGAAACGGTGCCTGACGTTTTGCCGGCAGCAGATACATCGACCGGGCGTTGTTAATTCCGGTTCCGGTAACAGTGGCTCCTGTGTATGAACCACATCAATTTCTGGAAAGGGATACAACCACAAGTCTTTAATGCTGTGTTGCATGAGCAGGCTCCGTACTGGTGTAACGTTTCACGGCTTCCAGAATGATGTTTGCGATTTCATCGGAACAGCATTCTGCAAAAATGAATTCCTGATCGTCCCGACTGTCGTGGGCAATCACATTGCCGTTTTCTGTTCGTCGTAACGTTATGTGCTCCGGGCTCCAGGCAGACATATGTGCCTCCTTGTATTGCCGAATAGGAAGGGCACCGGATAAATGCCAGTGCCCTGGACAAGATTAGCCAATGGAAATTGTGGAAATCCCCAACTGTTTCTGGCTGCGATTCATCATTTCAGGTCCGGCGACAAGTAGCGCCCCAATGACGATAGATACAATGCAACCAGCCAGTCCCATCCCCCCTTGTTTCCCAACTTTTTTCAGGCCAATCAGGCCCCCGAGAAACAGAATTACGCCGATGAACTGCGCAATAGTGATTGATGATGACTGTGCTGTTTTAGCACCTTCACCAACATTGCGAACCATATCGGCAAGATCTCCATCGGCAAGAACGGCTTTGGGCAGCAACATCATGGGAATGAGCAGCAGGTACTTAGTCAGTTTGCTCCGGCATGACATTACAAACAGTTGTGCATGGATAAATGCGGCGTACAGACGGGCCGCCACGACACGAATACGTGACATAGTTTCTCCTTAAATGGATATATCAGTGGTTTATATGAAGGTGAAAAAAATCAGAAGACGATTCCAATGCTTGCCAGCAGGGCATTGAGGACACGATCGATAAAGACCAGCAGGACGCCGGCAATAAATTTGACGTTTCCTTTACTGACGGATTCACTGGCACTCAGTGCGGTATGTCCATCGAGTCCGGCCTTGCGCCAGATGGATATCCCGTTCATGACAAATCCCACACCGGCCAGCTTGGCCAGCGACAGAACTGCATTTGCTGCGCCAGCAGCAGCGCCAAACGTCTGAGGTTGTACATATGCAATCGGGCCAAATGAGTCAGTCCTGAATCCCATTTGTACGCCTCCGGCGTTAATCATTGCCGGGAGTGATACGAGCATGCAGCTGGTTAACATCCCCGCAATAAATTTTCCGGGAGACATTTTTACCGGACCGGCTGAACGGGCGCGGGCAAACAGGGTAATCATGCTGATCACCCCGATGAATTCTCCCCAGGTAAACAGGAAATCCATTCCGGCACTGAAAATACTGCTGGCAAAGTTCTCAATGGCGGTCAGGGCATCCATGTTCATCAGCGTAACGTCCCTGCACTGGTGATGATGGTCCGGGTCGTCGGATCAATCCGCTGGATCACCACATTGCCCAGAGTCTGACCTTCTCTGACAGCCCAGGTACTACCCTGCCAGCGAATCCAGGCCATGCCAGTTTCCATCGACATGATTTTCATTCCGTTAAGTACAGACGACGTTTTTTTCTTTGCTGGATGCGGTGTGGAAGAGGATTCAGTGACGCTTTTCTGTGTCATTATTCCGTTCAGGCGGCTCCGGATATCATCCAGCTGACGGCGCGTTTCCTGTGCGTATTCTTCATCCTTTTTTATAGCTTCGCCCAGCTTGTTAATGCTGTCGTGAAGCATATTCAGTGTTGCCTGAATTTTTTCATCCCGGTTATCCAGCTCTGTTTTTACATCCCGGGCAAGCTGGCTCATATCTTCTCCTGTCCGGACAGTCATAGTCTCAGTGGACTGAACGGAAGGTGATGATTCTTGGGTGGTTTGCCAGGTCTGTACGCCAGCATCCGCATCATTAAACGAAGGCATGCCTGTTTCCGATGGCGCTCTCAGGAACAGATACCATATGGCTGCGAGCAACACGACTGCACATAGCCCCCATGTTGCTACAGATATCCCCCAGACGGAACGTTTCCAGAAGGGGGCGGGTTTCTCTTCGGGTTCACCGAAGCTGCCGGTTTCATCTATTTCTGTTTCAGGTTTCATTATGGTGTCTCCGGTTGTTCATCATACCGACGTTGCATCACAGCTTTTCTTTGCTCCATGGCTGTCTGCATTCGTGCCTGCGAGCGTTGTTCCGCCTGTGATGTACGATTAACTGAAGGGGAAATGCCACTGGAAAGGGAAGAGGACCTGGCGTCGTTTGTCATTACCGGGTCAACAAACAGAATTGATACGACTTCATGCTGATACACTTCTACCTGTTTATAGGGCTCACTTTCTGCCTGGCGGGTTAATATCTGACTTCCTCTTTCCGCCATACCACCGGCAATAACGCCCGCAACAGCTTCACCACTGGGCATTCCCACGCGTCCGGTAACCGTGCCATAGTTACCCTGAATAACCTGCGTGTTGGCATCTTTATAAAGTGTGCCAATACTGCCCACACCTCCTAACACTGACGGCAGAATGATATGTTTAAACCAGCGTGTATTCACATTGCTGGCCACGGATGACATCAGGTTGTCTTCCCGTTGTGCATATGCATTGACCTTAAGGTCCATGCCGTTCCAGCTCATCCGGTCGAAATGGATCTCCACGCCGTTACCCACCAGTTTGACTCCCGGACTGAACAGCGTTGCCCCTGCCCAGGGGCCAGCGGGAATGGTTGCGATAACCTTGGATGACGGGTTATCAGAATCCACTGCAGTATCAATATATGCCGGTATACGGGTCAGGGCAGGTATCAGTTGTATCCCTTTTTCTGCTACAGGCGTGGACAGGCTGGCATTCTGTAATGCGAATTGCTGCGTACCATTCTGCCCTGTTGTTTCTGCCGGAGATTTATTCCACATAGCCGTTGCTATGGTTGGTGTACTACCGGCAGGATGCTGATCTTTTATTCTTACAATCAGCTTTTGCAGCCGCTCCATACGCTTTTCACTGGCTGCTCGATCCTCCTGTGGTGTGCCGGAAGCCTGGCGATGAGCATAGTTTTCCGGTTTTGCTGCAGGCTGTTGTTGCTTTTCCGGAGTGTCCGGAATATCAAGCCCCTGTGGAAGACTGGCAATGAACGTCTGATTATTGCGGGCTGCAGCTGCGGCCCCTCGTTCATTATCCGCTCTTAACAGTTCACGATAATGAGGCGTTTCGGTAACGCTGCGCGTTCCGCCGCTTGCTGCACTGTTAATGTTCACGGCTGACTGCATATCGCTGTTACTCCCTGATAGTTTGGAAAACGCGATATAGCCGCCGCCAAATAAGATGATGCTGCCCAGTCCAAGCAGGGCAGCCAGTTTCTTTCCGGATTTACCGGCATCCTGTTCAGCACTCATGATTACTCCAGTTCTGGTGTCACGTGAACGGACTGGCCATTCACAGAGAAAGTCAGTAGTGGGGTGACGGGAAGCTTCCAGAGATGAGTTCCGTCGGCGGAGGACAAGGTCTGTTCAAATTCATCGCGCAACATCGCCCGGGAACGAACCAGAAGGTCATCGCCGTGTTGCCAGATCGTTGTATCCGGGACATTACCTGTGAATTTCAGCCTCTTAACTGAAGGGTCCCGGGGAGGAATACCATCAAGAAATGCCTGTAATGTTGCATCATGCAGGGCGATTTTATCCGTCGGGATGGAGACAACCGGGCTGGTTGGTCCCTGCCGTGGTATTCGCAGATCCAGACGACTGTCCATTTCCTGACTGGATGACGGCGTATCTGTTTCGCCACTGGTTACGTTCAGGATGACCGGTACCGACAGACCTTTCAGGTAGACAGAAATGTTTCCGGATGCCCATGGCCGCAATGGTGTGATTGTCACCATGTTCCCGTTGTACTGCACATCAAAGAGTTTTGGTGCCGCGTTATAAGGAGGATCGGATTGTGGCCATGGTGAACCGTTGATATCGGTAAATGTCACCACGCTCAGGTTGTTCATGGCTGTGCGAACAAGAGGAAGGCTGGCACCGGGGGACAGATTAACTGTCAGAGAGCTGATACGGGGTACAACACTGGTGATGGGCGCATTGATGGCCCGCTCGTTATCCGCCATGAGACTGCGTAGTGAGCGAATTTCATCGGCGGAGAGCTCAGAATCAAGTCTTGCCGCATCCTGTACCAGCGGGCTGGCCTGCCCGGGGGCAGGCAGCTCACCTTTTACCAGTGTTGCCGGAACACCTCCGGTGTTTTGGGAGGCATTCTGAACGTGATCGCTGGCAGAATTTGTCGTTTGTGGTGTGCGTGCGTTCTGCCATCCTGCGTTATCTGCAGACGTGGCGGCGCTGCACACCAGGAGCAGTGTGCTCAGTAAATAACGTGATTGCATATTACTTATCTCAGGAGTTCGGTCCGGCGTTACGGGAGATCATCTGCCGGATTTCCATACCGGATGGTTTCAGTCTGGGGTCAACACGCTGGATGGTGATTTCGAAAACAAAAGACTGTTCTGGCTTGCTGGTTGTCTGGCCGACCAGACGCATACGGACAGGATACTGGAATGTCCAGAACCATACGCCGTCGGACATTTGTCCCTGTCGTACCAGAACGCCAGCACCTGTCGTGGCGGTCAGATTCATCTTCTCTTTCTTGATCGTCTCCAGAATGTTAGATGCCTGTAATGCATTCACATATCCGGCAAAACCTTCGTCAGAAAAACGCGGAGACAGGGAGGAGATCTGTGAACGATAGTGCACAAAATCCAGGTTGAATGCGGTCGCCAGTGCCTGGCTGCCAAAGGCCATTGCATCATTCTGACTCCATGCTGGCTGACTTGTTGGTGCCAGCCTGACCAGACGACCATTGTCTGTAGCGAAATATTCGCGCTCCACATTCGTTGAGTGCCAGTACTGAATGGCGTTACCAGTAATACTGATAAGAAGACATGTGCCCGTACATAAAAGCGCTTTTATCAGCGCAGGGACATTATTTGCCCGCTGTTCTGACTGCTTCATAGCCCTGATTGTGCTCTTCAGTATTTCCGGGTCAGGTGCCGGATGTGATGGCGAGGATGGCTCGGTGTTTTCGGTCATAGGTTGTAGTCCTTCCAGGGATCAATATTCCCCGGCAGCTTTTCATTCACCTTGTCCACGACCGCGTCGCAGACTTGGTTTTCCAGCTGCGACAGAATGTCGTCAAGGCTGGGGAACTGGGGGAGGTTTATGCTGATTTTTTTGATTCGTGACAGACAGGACTGCAGGGATGAGGAAACATCGTTTTCACGTTGTGACCATGCATCCGCAGCTGCACGTGCTCGCTCATATCCTGTATTACTACCGGCCTGTGCCGCACTACCCGCACGACAGGTTGCAGCACTTGCCGTGGATGAAATCAGGATAAGGCCGAGCACGGCAACCAGAGACTTATGCATGTTCATATGGCTTCCTTACCGGCTCATCGGCCGGGGCTGTGGGAGAGATCCTGATGCAGAGTTTTTTCCTGCCTGTCCTCCGGCTTTTGGCTGTTGGACCACTGCTGCCATGACTGCTCGAAGCCCAGGTTCCGGTACAACGCATCAGGTTGTTTTTCCGGCGTGTAGACAGCAGCAAAAAGCGGTTCTTCCCGGGTTTTCAGATGAAACTGCATAAGCTCCGGTGCGGGGCGATTCGTGCTGTCAGCATCGTGGTTTACCGCTTCACCATAACCTGCAAAGCGTAAACCTTTGTCGGTCAGCGCATTGATAACCAGCTGACTGTTGTCGGCCGATGGGGTGGCCAGTGCCGGATACAATGTGCCGTTCAGCCGGACCACACCCTGCAGATGTTCATCGGCACTCTGGACAAGTAGCAGGTTGAGTTCACGCGTATCCTTATCCACTGATCCCAGAACAGGTGTCAGCTTGTCAGGGGCTGCGCTGGTTATTTCTGTTACCTGATTTGCGTTCTGTGGCGCGGAGACCGGATGTCGGTCTTCACCGATAAACAGATGTGAGCCGACGTTTTCTGGCATACGTAACGCTTTCATCTCTTCGGGCCACCCCTGGCTGATTTGCGCAGCCACTTTCATAAAGGTTTCGACCGGAATCGCCTGAATACGCTGACCTTTATCCGGATTATCATGTGATACCGAGATCCCGTTGGTAACTGACTCCATGGACCACTTATTCCGGAAACGTGCTTTTTGCTCTCCCGGGAGGATGAATTGTTCGCGGTTCTGAAGTGTCAGTGTCACCACGTCACCTTTCTGATGGTTTTTGACCAGACTTTCCAGTTGTTCCCCCCAGTAGAGTTTGCTGCCACTGCGGTTTTTAAGCTCAACAAAGAAACTTTCTCCTTTGCCGGGTGCATATTCAGCACGACCAAAATTGTGCAGTACGGCAGTCACGCTCTCTCCCGGGCGAAGTTTTCCTGGTGGTTCTTCACCTGGTGCTGCATCTGCCGTTTTGCCTGGTTCAGTCGGTGATGATGCAGGAGCGGTGCTGACGGTTGATGATTCAGTGGCAGCAGGGGACGCCGGGGATTGTGTGGCTTCTTTTTCCTGAACGGGGTCAGGGACAGCTGGTTGTTCAGGGATATTCCGGTTAAGTTCCGGTGTTGGCTGATGGGTGACAACAGCATCCTTACTGACAGCCATTTCCTTGCGTAATTTTTCTAGTTCAGCCCGTTGATCTGGCAATTTCATCCGGACATCGATGTTGTGCTCGATAATCAACTGCATTGCTTTTTGCTTAAAGGCATCACTGCCCGTCAGCTCTATGACGCCCCCATAAAATTTGGTGGCCACAGCAAGTGCGGCCAGAACGCTGCGATCGTCATTGCTGGCACCGTTGACCATTTCCAGCCGGTTTACCCGGTCAATGAAGGCAGGTTTGCCATCCAGTTTGTACAGGACGGTTCTGTCTGCTCGTTTTTCCCAGTCAAGCTCTTTAAGAATTTCGTCCATGTTGAGCGATATCGGTGCATCAGAACGTTCCGGGGCGTAGACAATACTGTCAGGTATCGGTGGAGTCGTCGTGGTTTCCGCTGAGGGCGTGGGATCACTGTTCTCATGCGCCTGTGAATCCGTTTTTTTACGCGTAAAAAGGCCACGCGCTTTGTCGAGAAACGATGAAGTATTATCAGAAGGTGATGTGCTCTGAACAGGTTGCTGCGGAGTGGGTTCATCCCGGACAGCCGGTTCTATAGTGGCTGTTGTGGCCTGAAGTTCTGACTCATCTGCCTGAACGTGGCCTGTGTCCGGTTGCGACGGCATATCACTGTTTTCCTGTAGATGCTCAGGATTTTCATTGTTCATCAGCTCCTGATATGCGCTGTAGTCTTCGTATTCTTCAGGGCCATCTGACTCAGGAAGGAACGGTTCTGGCTGAAGGGGAATGTCTTCAGTTACATGGCTGACCGCCTCTTCCCGGGGAGTATCCGGAGATATTCCGGTGCTTTGTTTGTCATCAGGCTCCGTCATCACGGTCATTTCCTCTTTGACTGCATCAGGGGAAGGTGATGGTTCGGTTGATTCATTCATGGTTTCAGATGAGGGGCTGTCTTCAGGGGCGGCGGGGGCAGCAGGGGCCGGTATTTCTGGTGAAGTGCCGGACTCCTGTTGTAACTCGTTTTTTTCCGGTTGTGACAGTTCGGCTTCAAATTCACGCCAGTCTTTATCTGTGGCCACAGAGACAACTTTTTCCGGAGGTTCCGCCGGATGAGCGAGTTCATCAGGGGCAGACGCCGTTGTACTTTCTGGGGATGCCGGTGATTCTGCAGGGGCGTCCTGAACTACAGAGCTTTCCGTTTGCGCCTGAACGTTATCAGGGTGCCGCTCATCTTTGCCGTTATTTTCAGTGGCGTGACTGGTAAATGGCTGTGTTTCATCAGCAATGTTACCGCTGGAAGCAGCAGGTTGTTCCTGCTGCGTGGCGGACGGCAGAGAAGGTCCCTGGTCATGGCTGTGCCCTGTATCGGGTGATGTTTCAGGATATTCTGTCGGAGTCATGGTTTTTTCCTCAGTGTGGACCGGTGTAAAAACGAGGTTGCCGATCACCAGTGCCTCCCGGATTTCCGGGGTGTTACTGTTGGGGGTGGAAACCCCGATATGTTCTAACTGGGCGTTGATGACATGCAGAAAAGCGGCCCGTCCCCGGCTGGCATCCAGGTCATTGAAATCGGTCAGCCCCTGCGCTTTTTCGGCATCGGTGAACGCAGGAAAGATGACCGATCCTCCTGTCAGTTCTGCGGCTTTTGTTGCACTGACGATACCTTTGTTAACCTGGCGTGCATGATCGTTGTCGGCACAGAAGATAAAGGGGCTTTGCTTCCATTTTTGCCGGGCCTCTTCGGCCACAATAATCATGTTGCCCGCATCCACTGTCATCAGTACCGGAAGGCCTGTGGCTTCGTGCAGGGAGGCGGCAGTGGCGTAGCCCTCGGCAAACAGTACCGGCTGGCCGTTGCGCGGCGTGCCCAGCGCAAACCAGTTACCGGTTTTCTCGGAATCTTTCAGGATGCGGGCATCCTTCCCGCCGGTGACCGGAATGCGCTGGTAGGAGCGTATTGCGCCGTTACGGTTGCTGAAAGGAATAACAAGCTCATTTTTGTCGTTTATTCGCACCCCCGGCGCAGCCTGAATGCCTTTCCGGGTCAGGTATTCATGTGCCGTGGCCTGCGGCCATTTGCTGACATAGCGGCGGGCATAGGCAGCCTGTCGGTTGTACTGTGCTTTCAGTTCCCGCTCCGCGTCTTCCCTGCGTTGCATCGAATGCGCTTTCAGGTGAAGTCTTGCGCGGGGATCTGTCTGCTCTCCGCCGGAGAAAGTCCAGGTGACCGGCGAATCGTCTGCGCTGCGGTAATCCCTGTACCAGCCGGCAGGTCTGCCGTCCAGGAAGCCGCGATATGCGCCACTTTTTTGTCCTTTTTTGTCACCGGCGGTCGGGACACGGTGGATTTTCCCGTCCATGACCGGCAGTTCTTTCAGAACCAGCCCGGCATTTTCCAGTACCTGGGCAAACTCGGTGACCGGGTCACTGCCGTTCATGGAGACTTCCTGCGGCCGGGGCAGCCAGCGGTCCAGCATGGACAGGTCCGCCCCCGGGCGGGCAAACCAGAGTTTGTGCTCCTTGTCCCAGAGAACGGGCGTGTGCCCGTTCATCGGGGGATGTGCTTTTTTGAGATCTTCGATTTCATCTGCAGGCACGGCAAGCCAGGTGCGGTATCGGGATACAGACGGCATGAGTGCTTCTCCTGAAAAAAGACGGAAAAAAACCACCGCCGGAAACCGGGGGTGGCTGGGGGGATAGAAAACCGGGGGAGAAATGTTTGTCAGGGTCTCCAGTCTGTACCCTTATTCCAGCGATCCTGCCAGTGTTCAAGATATTGTGCGGCTACATCCGGCATATTCTTAAGCACAACGACATTCTCTGAATTCTTGCGTGCAGCAGCACGAGAGAAGTTATAGGAGCCGGTTTCAACCGTGTTTCCGTCAACAATGATGACTTTGTCGTGATGGATGGGGAAGACATCTACAGTCCGCAGAGGAATGTCCAGCAGGTTGATATATTTCATCGCTTCCCGACTTGCCCGGTTCGTATTCCCCTTGTCATCAACAACAATACGGACGTCAACTCCGCGTTTTTTCGCTTTTGCCAGCGCATGCATTACATCCGGGTCGGTGAAAGAATATGCCATCATCCTGATGGAGCTTTCCGCACTGTTGATTGTGTCAAGCACCAGAGCGGATGCGCTTCCTTCAGGAGAAAAGCCGACCTTCACGGATGGCGTGTCGATCATTGCAAACGATGGTGTCGTGAACAGTAACGGGCATGCCAGTAGCGATACCCGGAGCAGAGTAACGATAGTTTTTTTACCTGACATAAAGACTCCAGAATTTAATCGAGGCCAGTCCAGTCTCGTGGTGATTCCGTATGGTGGCGATACCACCATGGACGACCGGAGGCGATGGCCCCTCTCAGAATGCTGAAAATGCGTGTACAGATAGTCCTGACAGTCCAGCCTGAACGGTCGAGAATAACGAAAAATAAAATGATGCCGGTGCAAATCCAGAAGGTTGTTTTGGAGGGAAAGGGGCATATAAACAGATAAATCATGGTGAACGGCAGAGGTACGCCCTGGATGTTGACTGGCGGTGTTGCATATCGCCAGAAACCTTCTCTTTTCATGACCGTAACTCCCCTGGCGGGATAAAAAGAATCGCTTCTCTTCGGTCAACTTCATTCCGGATATACATTTCCAGAATCTGGTCCCGGATACGGCGCTTCTCCTGCCGGATTATGGCATCAATGTGATGCCCCCACTCTGCATGCGGCATTCCGGAAAGATTGTCGCGAAGCTCATCGTTAATGACGATATATTCCCGGACGGCTTTACGACCACCGTCATTTGTTCTGACCAGAACCTGAACCAGAATGAACTGCAACAGTGACAGGACAGCCCAGGCCATCGAATCCCTGATGACAGGGGGAAACAGCCCAAGAAGACGTGCCAGCGTTTCACCAGGAGATTTCGTATGCATGGTGCTCAGGCAGTAATGCCCGGTGTTGCCTGCCTGTACCGCTGCGTCGGCGGTTTCGTTATCCCTGATCTCACCAACACCGATAATTTCGGGATTACGTCGTACAGCAGAACGCAGTCCGGCAGCAAAACTGACCACATCACGCCCGATTTCTGCCTGATGCGGTGGGAGCAGATCGTTTTCATTTCCCAGGATATATTCCACCGGGTCTTCATATGTCACGATTTTGGCGTCGGGGAAATTGTCCATAATGTAACGGTACAGTGCTGAACACAGCGTTGATTTTCCTGACCCGGTTTCACCACATACAAATCCCAGACCGCTTTTGCAGACCATTGCTTCAAGCAGGTCTGGTTCAATGTTCATGGAGAGGATGTCCGGTATTTCTGTCGGGATGACACGCATGGTTATTGATATTGCTTTCTCCTCCGCACCAGATGTGCCCTGAATGAGGTGAGAGCGTAACCGGATGCGTTCTCCGCGTTTAAGACCATAGCGACCGGATGCATCCCCGTTAATCTGTATCGTCCTGTCAACCGGATTGCCTGCCAGAACGCGGGGAATGACTTCCCGACCGAACAGTTCATCAATCAGGGAGGACATAAGTGTGGTTGGTAACGTTGCACTGGAACAACGCACCCGTCGGCCAAAGCGACTGACAGATACAGGTGACCCACCGGTCAGATCCACATCACTGACTTTATGTGCGGCACACCAGACAAAGAAATGCCGTAATTCATCTGCCGTGAAACGCTGAAACGGAAAAAGACCAAACTCATCAGGAATATTCATCGGGAGCCTCCTTCAGTGCTTATAAGCGGACGCCAGTGAGATTTCTGAAGATTGAATTCCGCATGATTTTTAAGGCGACGAACACGATCTCCAGTGACCAGTTTTTTCCCGTCACCTGTAACGGTTTGCATTTGATCAGAAACATCCGGACGGGTGATCATGCCCTGACGCCAGAGAAGTGAGTACAGCATCATGCCCCGGTAATCACGGGTGAGGGTTTTCTGGTTGGCTTCAAGCGTCAGGTCGGCGTTTTGTCTTCCTTCCTGCCATCCCTGCCGTAATGCGGTTTCCCACACTTTTCGTTGCACGCTGTCTTCTGGAACGACGCTGCCTTCTGTACCCGGAGTGGCTGTTGTTGAAAGCCCCCGGAGAAGCCAGTCACGCCAGCCCGGTGGATTGCTGACAAAGCGTTCAGGGCGAATGATGGTCCAGACCCGGGAAGAGGTCCGGATTTGATCTGGCGTGATATGAGCTACGTCCTGTGCTTCATCAATAACCGGTGGTAGCCAGCCTTCCGGGCTAATCAGTGGCCGGAAATCGTATAAGGCATTAAGTGTGCTTTCCCGGGCGTTGAGTGCCTGAATCAGCTCCCATGAACGCTGAGCCTTGCCACCACGAAATCCAAGCGTTTTACCTGCGTCGGTCAGCATTTTCCAGCGTGTTTCTGACAGACTATCCGGCTTTTCACTTCGTGGTTTAAGCCATGCATTAATGTCAGGTGGTGGCGTATTGACACCACCTGGCGAGATGGTGGGGGAAGAAGAACAACCAGTAAGCAGTATTACTGGCAAAATGAGAGAGGTGAGTGCTTTCATTTTTTCCGGTTCTCCGGCTGCATGAAGCTGACCTGTAACAAGCCCGGATATTGATGGATTGTTGCTCTCCAGGCTGTCTGGGCTTCAATAAGTCTCAACGTATTGGAAAACGTCATATCCCGGACGTGAAGGTTGACTGGTAACGGCAGGCGGACACCATTGTAGTTAAACTGCATCCCCCTGACTCTGGCCAGTTCGTTCAGTAATTCAATCGCATCACCTTCCCAGTCAAAGGAAAGGCGATCGCTGTTAGCTGTCAGAAGATGAGACCCCGTTGAAACCGGAAGTTGGCCGGAAAACACACCTTTGTCCCATAATGTGTACTGAGTGTGTCGGGTAACCGCCACATCAGAGGCAGCACCGTAGTTACGCGGAACAGGAGTATGCTGAGAAGGGGAGTTGCAGCCAGCCAGAAAAAGGGCGGCAAGACACCCCGCAGGTATAATACGGTTCATAATAATTCCTGAGCAGTTAAATCAGAATGGGATATACCGGTGCTCCGGTACAGACAGGATGATGTTTGTTTCCGGCTATACTTGCGTTACCGGAAATAAATGCCAGTGTGGCCAGGTAAATAGCCTCATAGTTTACTGAAGGTGATTATTCCTGATACTGGCTGGTTGATGTGTCGTCAGACATAAAACGAATATGAGCGTAATCTTTAACGCTCCGCGCCGAATCGATCCATGATGGATGACTCGACGATTTATGAATCGAACGTACCGGCGCTTGTCCCTGAAACAGTTCCCGGCCCTCGTCCGGATAACCTGCAATTCAGACAGGCACATGTGCCCGTACACTCTTGTATCTTACTGAGTATATCAGAATTTATGTAAATTCAAATATCCTCTATGCCTCTTTGTTGTATTTTCCGTCAAGTATGAGCCGGGTACCATCGTAATGCATGATCAGGGCATCAAGGTACGCCGGTTTGAATTTCTTGCCGAGCCTATCTCTGGCCAGAAATGATAAACAATGATTATGTGTCATTATTACTATGTTCCTTTTATGAGATTCTCTTGCGATTGATTCAAGCGTCTTATAAAGATCATTATTGCAGTCTGATAAACTGTCCATAACGACGGGTTCTTTACCGGAGAAGAATTTTGCAGTTTGTATGGTTCTTACCGCATTGCTGGAGTAAATATCATATTCACTGAAGATTGTTGCGAACTTAATACCTTCCTGCTGTGCTTTCTCTGTACCGGTAATAGTGATTCCGCTCTTATCCGAATAACAGGGCATATCTGAACGGTCGCAACGTTCTCCATGGCGGAAAAGGAAAATAACGGTGTTATCAGCATTCATTTCTTTTGCCTGTTCCAGGGTGATATCGGGAAGCGAGCTTTTTGCTTTTGTCACTGCAGCTACCAGGAAAACAGAAAATAAAAGAATGAATGCTGTCTTTGAATAAGAAGAACGTGGTTTCATCATGTTATTTAAAATGAATATAAAAATACCCCCGGGTTTAGTGCCGGGGGCGGGGACAGTAATCAGAAAGTGAACTGAAGTTGTGCCATTGCACCGTAATCGTGGTCAGTTCCTACCAGGCCGGAAACATCGATATGTACGACGTCAAATGGAGAGATACCAACGCCAGCGGTGAAGGCGCTTCCGGAGTTTGATGCCATGTTCTGACGATAACCGGCACGCAATTGCGCCCATTTCCATGCGTTAAATTCAGCACCAACACTTGCAAACTGACGTTTGCTGTCAGAAGTGAAGCCACTGGCAGGAGTCAGATCAACGTCAAGAGCAGTGGTAAACAGGTCATTATGCCAGGATACACCGGCGGTTGCCTGTGGACGAACTTTGAAGGTTTCTTTAAAGCCATTGACGACTTTAGTATCAATACTGCGTGGAATGATGTTCTGGGCAACAAGACCGACAGTCCAGTTGTCATTCAGCTCTGTATAAGCACCAATATCGGCGTTGAATCCGTTTTTCGTGTTGTGATACTTGTCACCGTCAAAATCGTCTTTGTCGTAATCACGAACCGTTACGTTGTAGTTAAACAGGTCCACACGCTGATATTTTGGTGTGACGCCAAGAGACCATTTTTGTCCGGCCGTTTCCAGTTCTTTGGCAAATGAAATTCCGACGTCGGTAATTACAGCTGCACGCCCGAATGCGCGTGAGGTCAGGGCATTCTTATCGACGTCGGTAATTGTTCCATTGGCAACTTTGTCCAGATAATCCAGGTCTGCATCGTTTACTTTTCCGTTTACGCTGACAGTTCCGTAAGACTTGACCATAAGGGCAAACGGCAGAGTGTCATTTGCCATGGCTGCTACAGCTGATACACCTACCTGAGCATCTGCATTGATATTGCGGAATTCCTGCAGACGATGTTTAAGATTTGCCGCTGCCTGTTGTACGCCATGCTGGTTATCTACAGCACTGTCAAACAAATCCCAGTCATCTTTAACATCATCAGCTTTATTTGATACATCATCAGGATCAGCAACTTGTGCCCCAACAGACGGCAGAAGAAGGCTGAAATCATCATTGCTGTTGTGCTTTGTCAGTAAAGCCGGGTTTGCCAGAGGTGCCACACCATAATGGGAAGATGCTACCCCGGTGCCACCCATTGCATCGTTACGCGCTTCAAAATATGACGTCGCTGCTGCAGCGTTAAAGGAAAATAATACAGCAGATGCAATGATGGTGCGGGTAATATGATTTTTCTTCATCATTTAATTTCCTGTTTATCAGAATTTAGACAAAACAACGCTATGACACGGATGTGCCGTAATTTTTTACTTTGGTACTATCTGGTATTTACCAGGGTAATAAAGACGTATTAAATAAGCTAACAGGTAGTATTTGCCCTGTAATAAGGTTCTCGGCAAGGCCAGGTCTCAACGTGACGCGTCGCAAAGACATTGTTGTATTCCGCCTGGTTGTATATTCAGTTAACCATTTTCTTTTTTCATCGTTCAGAAGTGTTGGTGATAATGATAGGGCCGGATATATTACAGAGCCATTGATTTCTTTTTCCTGTCTCAATATTACCCCGCAATATTCTCTTTTCGTGTTTCCTGCGAAGGGGAAACTATGCCAGAAAATAACTTCAGTGTTGCTGCTATCATTAATAAGCACTCTGAAATTATCAGCAGTATCTGGCCATTCACCGGACAACGCTATCGGATAGTTTTCATGGCCATTCAGCCAGTCCGGATTGAGATTAAAACATTCAGCAAGATGTTCGAGAGCGTCAGCTGAAAGATAGTCTGCAAGTCTGGCCGGGTCCTGTATAACCGTGGAGCGGATATTCCATGGCGACAGCAATGTTGCCAGTAATGGCGCATTTATATCATGCGACAGCATGATGTATTCAATTCTGCTTATTATGTTTCCTGTGGTGTTATCCGCAGGCATAAACATATTATGAAGAGCATCCTCAAGCAGGATTCGGGTTAAATCAGCGGTGGATATGGCTAATTGTTCGCTCATTATCCCCAGAACTTCTCTTACCCCTTGTGGGTAACGGACCTGCAGAGGTGTCGGGTTTATCTGACGACCGTTGATGAGTTTTTCGCCGATTGCTTTTTTGTCCAGCGAGAGCATCATTCGGGCCGCAATACCGGTCGTATTCAGTCTCATTGTTCCTCCGACTGAAAAAGTCTTTTCAGCTCATGTGGTTATTGTATCTTCGGTGTTTTTTCTGGTGAAACGAATAATTTCGATCATGCAGATCGAATGTGTTTGGCGAGTTGTTGCAACTCGCCTTTCTGTATGTGTTTTGAATGATGTTTACAGCGGGGTGCTGCCCGGGTTCAGAGGGCAAATCATAATGTAGTCAGGGTCGTTAACAGGTAACGCTCCGGGAGATGGGACACGTTCGCCTTTCTGTGCTGCAATGGCCAGTGTACGCAACAAAACCTCACTGGCGCGGTGAACTGCTTCCTCTTTCGTTGTGGCAGTGACGTGAAGGTTATCAAAATCACCGATCTCAATACGATGCGCTTTCTGCCCATTTTCTTCATCGATGGTCGTGATATGGGCAGGATACGGCACAAACCATGCTGCCACTTTTTGTGTCTGCCGCCGGCGGGCATCAAGCTTACTGACCAGTTGCCATGCACGAAGATGAGTATACCGTTTCAGCATATTCATGGAACGATGTCCTGATATTGCAGCAATCTCCATTACATTCAGGCTACCCAGTTCGAAGAAGCGGCTTATTGCTTCATGCCGTAGATCGTGAAAATGCAGGTCCTCGATGCGAAGTCGTTGTGTGGCTATTCTCCAGGCATTTTTAAAGCCGGATGCGGTGTAATCAAAAACATTGCCGTGGAGATTAACGGGCATCATCTGAAGAAAGTTACGGGCACGTCTGGACAGAGGAACATCCCGTGAGTGACCGTTTTTGGTTTCAGGTAAATGAGCCACACCATGGCGCAAATCAATGTGCTCCCAACGTAAGGCCAGTATTTCGCCCTGCCGCATGGCTGTTTCAAGGGCAAGATGGAAAATGACATACAACATCAGATTTTTTTCGCGGAAATAGCGAGAAAGGCGACGTTCTTCTGAAGACGTTAGCCGGCGATCTCGTCCGGAGGATACTTTCGGCTTGCGAACCAGTTCAACCGGGTTAGTACGACAGGTTCCCCATTCAACACGAGCAATATTGAACAGAGATGACAGAAGGGCGAGTTCAAGACGTACAGTATTACCTGTAATAGCTTTACCCGTTCGGGGGTTGATTTCTGCTAAACGAACGTCTCTGTATGTAGCAATATCAACGGTTGTTATTTCGTCCATATTCCGAAGGGCAATGGGATATCGCTTGATAACATTGCTCCGGTAAAACTCCTGTTGATGCCCTTTCTTGTGAACAGAAACTGTTTTCAGGTACTTATCCAGTGCGCGTGACAGGGACATTTTACGGATGCGTGGAGACGGCATGCTAACCTCAAAAGAGGCAAAAAATAATGCCAACAATCATTCTCTGCAAGCGTGCCAATCCGGTACCTGGAAATCATCATCAGCGTCGATATGGACGAATATAAAAACATTTACGTTATATCCCAAAAACACACAGGTCTTAGGGAGGTTTAAACTGTGTATTAACACCTATCGTATTGACGGGCGTGAAATGGCAGAAACAGAAGTCATTCCTATTGACATGCCTGACTCTAACGGCGAGATGACTTGGCAAGCCAAAAACTACACACAGTATTCGTCCTACTTTATGAAGATTACTTGCTTGAAATAGCTTATTGGCAAATGGCATATACAGTTATTGAACCATTCTGATCTTCGGTTGTATCGCACGCAGCCGACCATGAGTTATTGGCTGATGGGAATGACCTGGTAAGCCATATGTAACCAGTTCGTGAGGTGCATATTCCGCCGCCACCTGTAACACGTTTTCCAGTTGGACAGGTAGCTGTTGCTCCAGGAAAGCGCCAACCTGTGGCCTGTGCTGTAGCAATTTGAAGCTCACCAGATCCTACCTTTCTCCAGGTACCGGATTGGCACGTAGGCCAGTGCCAATCCGGTACGTGGGGGACAATAGGTGGAAAACTCAAAGTTACTCAGCTTTCCACCACAGGTTATCTGGGGCAATTCGACTTCTGTGCCATTGCCAGAATGGGCAACGCAGAGGATGCCCACTACTGCCAGGTAGTTGAGAGCCCAGCAGGTTCACGCAAATGGTACAAATACGAGCATAAGACAGGTTGTATTGCGTCGTGTGTAACGCTCAATTAAGTTTGATATCCAAATACTGAAAATACCCCGGCACCACATGATGTATTTTCTGTTGGATAGGATGTTATCTGATAGGAAGTACCTGCAGGTACAGCAAAGCTGATAAAGGCTGTTTTTCCATATGCAGGGTTATTGCTGGCATTCACGCTAATTAGCGTCCCACCAACATATCCCTGCAGTCGGGATGTATTTGCACATGCACCTCCGGCAGATCCTCCATTACCTCCAGATGCATAAATAAACAATGTACTGCCCCCTGAATTCCGCCCTGAGAATGAACCTCTATGTGAACCTAAGTTTGTGTAAGAACCATTGAGCGAACCAGAAGTCTTCCACGTACCGGATTGGCACGTAGGCCAGCAGCGCCAGCAATTTAATCTCAGTTCTGACACGCGACGACATAACTACATTTTCCGGTTAAATCAGCTCTAAATGTCCCTTTATGGAAATTGTATTCATCATAAAAACCACATTTAACAATTCGATTTGCATCATAAGTTGCAACTGATCCCGCAAAGTAATTCGGCTTCCAGCCTTGAGGGTTTTCTGCATTGCTCACACTCCATGAGCACTGACTGGCAGAAAATCCTGTTGGCAGCGGTATTTGCTGACCATTTGCTATACGACCAGTTATCACCGTACTACCAGAATTGCTTTTACGCCAAGTACCGGATTGGCACTGGCCTACGTGCCAATCCGGTACCTGGAAATCATCATCAGCGTCGAT
>ERZ857775.819-NODE-819-length-42034-cov-4.897282_pt1 | contig 42034 bp, 38 predicted proteins | sample MGYA00519698_ERZ857775 | MGnify/ENA primary metagenome ERZ857775 (study PRJEB31778, sample SAMEA3449363) | human gut metagenome | biome: human gut; feature: human-associated habitat; material: faeces | place: United Kingdom | collected 2010/2012 ...
ATCTTCCGTGGCCCCGATGTCGAGCGTGGCGGGACGGTACAGGGCATTGATGGCGATCAGGTCCTCTATGCACTTTGGCCGCACATCCTGAATGAAGCGGGTGATGCCGGGTGAAGAGAACTGGAAAACATTCTGTGTGTTGCCTTCAGCGAGCAGCCGGTACGTCTTGTCATCCTCCAGCATCTCCTGTGTGATACGTTCTATGGACAGTTCCTGTCCGAAATGACTGTTGGCCAATGCGATGACGGCGCTGAGCTTGGCGAGCTCCTTTGTCGCCAGCACATCCTCCTTCAGCAGCCCGATCTCATCGACCGAGTAGCCGTCGAATTCCGACACTAATGCACCGTCCATCTTTCGGACAGGCAGGTAATCGAAGCACTCGGCCTGCCTGCCGTCCCGGGCATCAGGTGTCACTATAATTGCGGAAGCATGTATGGATGCGGCCTTGGGCTGTCCGAGAAGCCCGCGCACATCTTCAATGACTTCCGGATAGGTCTGGATAAACTCACGCAGTTTCCTGTTCGTCGTCGCCTGCATGAACAGCCCCGTCCAGTCCGTACCGTCATCTATCATGGCTGTGATATAGTTCACGATGGCATGCGGTACGCGGTGCACACGCGCCACATCCTTCAATGCTGCCTTGAGCTTCATGGTCGTAAAGGTTCCAGCCGAGAATACACGCTGGCGGCCATCCACATTGTAACGTTCTTCCAGATAGTCCTTGATCTCCTGCCGCCGGTCGGAAGCGTAATCGACATCGATATCGGGCAAGGACGCGTGTCCGCCTTCCGTCAGCCCTCTGTCAACGAACGAATCCATGACAGTCAAAGGGGTATCCGCTTTCCTGATTTTAATGTGAGTCACTTTCATCTTATATATTTCTTATATCGAACAATGGCGCTTACCGTCTGGCGGCTGACGCCGTACTGTTTTGCCAGGGTATCCTGTGAGGCTTTGCCGGAGAAATACTTCACCCGTACCTCTTCCGCCTGTGCGTTCGTCAGTTTGGCGTTCACACTTTTCTCTCCATAATCCTGTTTGAGCCCGCCCGCAATGGCGTGTTCCATATTCCGTTGGTGCGTACACATTTCCAGATTGTCCGCGTTGTTGTTGTATCGGTCACCGTCAATATGGTTTACTTCCAACTTTGGATTCCATTCCGGAAGGAAGTGCTGTGCCACGAGACGGTGTACGGAGAATTTTGTCCCGACGCCTCCTTTATAAAGCCGCACACAGTCGTAATATGAGGTGGTCCCGCACCAATGGCTCATGATCCGTTCAGGCTGTATCCAGGTGATACCGCCATGCGATACCTGCCGTTCCAGGCTCTTAATGCGCCCCTTGTTGCTGATTCTATACTTCCCTTCATAATTTTTGATATCCACCCAGATTTCCCGGGTGTCAGTCATTGGCTATTCTGTTATGTGCTGTTTGAAAAATATCCCGGTCTATTTCCACGCCTATGAAGCGCCGTCCCATGTTCCTGCAGGCGACAGCAGTACTGCCGCTGCCCATCGCAAAATCAAGGACGAGGTCCTCCTCGTCGGTATAGGTGCGTATCAGATATTCCAGCAAGGCAACCGGTTTCTGTGTCGCGTGCAGACAGGACATCTGCTTGTCCGTCTTGAATCTCAATACACTGCGCGGATAGCGTTCCGTGGAGATGTAGTCCCGGTAATTGTCATGCTGCCGACATATCTCCCCGCTGTCACACTTGCGCCGGTGGTCGGCCATTACGATCTTGCACCGGTGCCCGTCCGTTTTGACGGGGTTGTATTTGGACAGCCTGTCATAGAACACGAGAATGTCCTCGTGTGCTTTCATCGGCATACGCCCGGCATTGAGAAAACCTGTCGCCTGTGTCTTCTCCCAGATCCATTCATAACGCAGCTTTTCAAGATTGGAACAGCCCAATATGCTGGTAAAAGGATGCTGGCAGAACAGCAGTATGGGAGTTCCGGGGGCGGAAACGCCTTGTATGGCATTCCACATCCCCCGAATATCTATCACGGCATCCCAGCGGCAGTGTGTCGTACCATATGGCGGGTCTGACAATACCATGTCGGCAACGATGCCCTGCCCTGCCAGTAGGGGCAGCACCTCGAGGGCGTCACCCCGGTAAAGGTCGCAGCCGTCATAGGGACGGCGGTGTTCGTAAGTCGGATTCATGGGTTTCGAGTTCCTTTAAGTTCCACAAACAATCTCGGCGGTCAAAAAGAATTTCGTCACCGCAAATCAATTCACCGGCATATATTGTTTTTTCTTCCCCATCGCGGAGAATCCTCAAACGGGCATCCGCACAGAGACGATAAATTTTATTTTCAGATTGTATCTCCACATATTGTTCGCCTTTGTTAAGCGTAATGTCCGGAGCCAGTACCGTTATCTCGTCTTTCCAAACCAGTCCGCAGCGTTCCGGAACAAGAAAACGTGAGAAAATCAGGTCGTATTTCAGCGGGTCGATGGAGGTAATGCCCAACAGGTAGGAGACCAACGATCCGCCGGCGGAGCCACGCCCGATACCGGTTGCAATGCCCCGGCGGTGCGCCTCACGCACCATGTCCCACTGTACAAGAAAATAATCCACGTTGTCGGTTGACTCGATGATATAGACTTCCTCGTCCAGCCGTTCCCGGTAGCGTTCCATATCCGGAACTTTTCGTTTCAACCCTTCATCAAGCAGCCGGAGAAACATCGTGCGGCGATTGCCGTACCGCTCCACTTCTTCGGGACGCATACGGTATTCGGGCATGAACATCCGTCCGGTCTCGAACACGGCTTCCGCCCGTTCTGCAATTTCCACCGTAGGGCGGCACATACGTCCGAACAGGGCATCGAAGTCCCATTTCTCGGAAAAAAGCGGACGGAGTGTGTCATACAGTTCATCCGCTGTTTTGAAATATTGCTCCCCGCTCTGTTCATGTGCGGCTCCTGCAGCAATTTTGTTCACTATAATTTTGGAAGCGGCATCATCTTTGTCCATGTAATAGCAATCCGGCAGGAGGATCGGTTCTACTGTAAACAGATCCCTCTCGGTATCATAGCAATTACAGAAATAATATTTAAGGGCTTCCAGCTGCTCCCGGTCAATACGGTCCGCCTTATATTCGTTGGCGTCTATCTGGTAATAAACCGCTTCGGCCCCTTTCCGGATCCGTTCCACCTGTTTAGGGTGTCCGGCCATCCAATAGACAGAGCGGGTGGCAAAGACCGGCACACACCCTGCGGCATACATCAGCAGCTGTTCATAACGGATTGTATTGTTTTCCGAAACCACCATCACGGCGGACTGGATATGCAGCAGGTTGTGGAGTCCCTCATTGTTCAGGGCATATATTTTCAGGTTTACGGCTTCTTCTTCATGAATCATTGTCAGCGAGTAGCCGAAGATGTGTTTCAGCCCGTTTTTGGCACATTCTTTTTGGAAATTGAGTGTGGCGGCCATTGTATTACGGTCACAAATGCCGACCGCCGTATGTCCTGACCATTTTGCCTTGCGACATAAATCCTCCAGGGAACCACAGGCGTTCAGCAGTTCGTAAGAAGTATGGACACCAAGATTCACAAACGGAATGTCATGTGCCGGAGGCCCGGGACGGCCGATGTATTTCAACAGATTGAAACGGAATTCTTCCCGAAGGTCGTAATAGTACCAGTTATATCCGAAAGGAAAAGCCACATGGTAGATTCCCTCCTCCATCAATACTGCCGGATTCTCCATCAGATTGAAGACAAGTTTATCGCCGTCACTGCGGAAAATGGATTCCACACCGGACAGGTCAGCCGTGAACAGCCGTCCGAACCCGGGTATGTCCACCACCTCCGTGTCAACCGGTATATAAGAAATCCGTTGTATATCAAGCCATGCGAGCAGTTCCTGTATCATCTTTCCTGTACTTTTTTGAGTTTGTATTCAAGGACAGACAGCAGACGGTAGGCAAAGATGCCGTAGACCTCCGTTTCCGCCAGTTCATCCCAGTCTTTATCGGCATCCGCTATATCTGCGATGAATACCTCGAAGTAGGTCCTCAGCCGTTCCGCAGCCCGTTTGACCGCCTCGACGGCATCACCGTCATATCCAATAACCACGGTCCTCACGCCTTTCGATTGCAGCTTGTAAATCTGCACATCGGAAATTTTCTTTCCGAAAGTCGCTACGGCGGCAATATGCGGGTTATCGTAAAGTTCAAGTTTTCGCGTCAGCGCGATGACGTCAAAAACGCCCTCTGCAACGATGACCGTATCGGTACCGTCCTTGCGTACGGCATCATAGTTATAAAGAAGTTTGGAAAAGTCGTTCTCTGTGGAATTCCGATAACGAAGTATCTTGTATTCACCTTTGTACTTCGTTTTGCGGTTGTAGGTGTCTATCTCCTCTTTTGGCCAGGTATGGCGCGAAACATATCCGACAACCATACCGCAGTCGATGACCGGGAAAATTACATAGTCGGCATACCGCGGATTGAGCCTGCCGGTTATTCCGGCAGGAAAGTATTCATAGTCATCGAAGCAGAATCCGCGCTGTTTCAGATATGGGTGGCGGAAAGTTCGTTTATAGAAGTCCGGCAGTCCGGACGGGACCAGTTCATCGTCTATATCTTCCGCCTCATCAGGTTCCAGCAGGTGCAGGTTCAGCGGTGCCGAGATGTCTGTTGTTTCGGAAACCATCAGGTCCATGCGTCCGATAGCCGCCAATAACTGCGCAAGTGTACGGGTGGACGCCCCGCAGGAGAAACAGTGTGCCATGAACGGTCTGTGGCGGACGGTTTCCTTACCGATATAGATACCGAACTTACCGCCCTGCTTGCCGCAGAACGGACAGCGCGGAACTATAAGGTTCTTGCCGCTCCCGTCCCGTTTGGCCCCCGTTTCACGGGTTATCTCCGAAACCAGATATTGATATTCCTGTACAGACAGTTCCATATGAAAGGTATAGCTGCAGTACAAGGGCTAAAGTTTAAAAACGCCTCATAAATTTCATACTGTCTTGATACGCTTTCTCAAGACGGAAATGGGTATCGCACACTACCGCAACAGGAGAGGGAGCCTCTATGCCTTAAAAGGCAGGACGAAAACCTGTCCATATGTCGTGGCGGGTGCTGGTGCGGATAACAAGGAGGTCAGTGGGAACAGGCCTTCTCCCGGACAGAGGTTCATGGCAGGATACCGCGAACTTATCCGACGAAAGGGGATATAACAGAGGAAACTTCCATGTATTACTAAGAAAAATCCGTACAACAAAAACCTGCCGGCAGACTCCGCACGAAAGGACGGATAAAAAGCCCGGCAAGATTTCACGTCTGCCCCAAGGACATACTGACTGTACCGAAATCCGGAAAGACCTCAAGGAGATTCCATGAGTGGCTCTTTCCATGATTTTTTAGGGAATTTATTTGACCGGTCGGAATTAAATCGCTATATTTCAAATTACAAAGCGACTGTGTTTAATGAAATTTATTAACGAAAAGTATATGAAGACAAATGAGGACTGGTCCGAAATCGTGGATACGCTTCGTCCGTATCTTAATGGGAATTCAGCAAGAGAAAGGCATCTGAGGGATGTAGAGAACTGTCTGCGGTTTCTCGGATGGAAAAAGACCAACGGAACGATGAGGTCACGCTCCACATCAGACGAGGAGTCCGGTAAACCGGCAATAACCTTGTTGAAACGGGAAGGGAACTCCGGATGGCAGGCGTTTCCCGTCATGACGGAATCCCCGGATGGCATGACATACGCCACGGGGCTGTATATAAGGGAAAACATCCGGCTTTATTACAGACCCGATAGCGGGACAGGCATACCGGTCTGCGTGCTGACGGCGGAATTCAGGGAGGATGACACCAATGGGCCGCTTCTCTGCGCCCTGCTGTCCTGTAAGGAGTTCGATTTGAAAAGTGTGGAGAATTTCTGTCTGAGGCGCTACAACCTGATGCGTACGGGTGGCAGTTTCCGCCAGTGGGTGGAGGATTTTCTTTCCGAAAGTAGCGGAACGGGGAATATCATCGGCCTGCTCAGGGAAAGATTCATGTCCGAAGGGTTCGAGGAGTCCCTTATCAGGGAGGAACTGGAGAAGCTCGGACTTAGGGTACGCTATGAAAAAGGGCATGCCGTAATCACCCTCCGTTACCCGGAATGAAGCGGTTTCCCGCGGCAGTCCCATACCGCTATTACCAGCCTGTTACAAAACTCTGTACTGCATGCCTGGCGGGCTGACCGACCGGAAGAACTGGGAGCATAGCCTTCTCTATATGGGAGAGATTGGTCTGCCTTTTGCAGTTCATTTTCACAGGAATAAAACTATCTGCTATTGAACTTTCATTTTGAACGTTTTTTTATTCCCTGTTCAGATTCAGTGTCCTCTGCCCGTCATAGAACACCTCGTTGTCATAGTCCGTCGCTATTTTGATGGTATCGCCCTTTTTGAAAAAGCGGCTCTTGGCCACATGCAGGCGCATCATGTTCTCCTTGCGTTCGGCTGATGACTGGTTGAGCGAAATAAGGTGCGTGCATGGGCGTGCCAGCCCCTTGGCTTCCGAACAGTTGTACTCTGTCAGTACATTCCTTTCGTCATTCAGCCACTCGCGGTCTTCAATGGTCGATTGATATGTCACGACCATCCATACCTTTTCGTCCGCCGCCAGGTCCTTGAGGTCATTGGCCACGGCGATACGCTTTGCGCGTTCATGGTCGGCCCCCCATGAACGGCGGTTGGCGTCTGTCAGCAGATCCATCGAATCGACGATGACGATGTCCGGATTGTGACCTTTGAGTTTGCGATATTCCGAGATTCCGTTCTTGATGTCAAGTGTCGATACCTGGGCGTTGAAACGCGGATAACTGCGTACCGTGATGCTGCCGGCATACGATGCCACCAGCTTTTCCAGATGGCGCATCTCCGTATCCGAGATCTTTCCCCGTTCGTAATAATAGGCGTTCTTGGAAACCAGCCCTCCCGAATAGGCGTTCAACGCTTCCTCCTCGGACCCCTCCAGCTGGAAGTGCAGCACATGCAGCCCGTCGTCGATGTCCGCCCTGACACCTATCCATTTGGCGATATGGGATTTCCCCACACCGGTACTGGCAAGAAAGCAGGTCAGCTGTCCTCGCAGGTTGCGCCCGGCATTGAGCGCGTCCAGAAACGGGATATAGAACCGGGACACACGTGGTGATGCCGAGCGTTCCTCTTCCTCCTCACGGCGGCGGTTCCGCTGGAAGCGCTCCGTAAAGGTCTCCGCCACATCAATGAACGAGGTACTCTTCAGTGTAAAGCCCGCCAGCCATTCGGCATACCCGCGCAATGCCTTTTCCGCCTTGTCCTGTTTGTTCTCGTTATACAGTTTTCCCACTTCCGCATAGACCGACTGTAACCGGACACCCTTGATGTAGGACTCCAGCATGTCGATCATCACTTCGGAACTCTGGCCCTCGTCATACTCCCGGAAGGTATCTATCAACTCAATGGCATCGTAATCCTCATGGAAAGTCTGTGCCAGTACGGCATATGACGGCGGTGTCTTGTAGGTTCTGAAATGTGCGGCAATAGCCTCCTGCACCCGTTGGAATGAGCGGTCCGGAAGGTATTCCTTGCGCATGTGGCGGGAAAGGACAGCGCACAGCTGCTCCTGGCACAGCGCCGTGGCATAGAGCTCATACAGGAACTCGGCACTGAGAGGATTGACGGAACTCATGGCTTCACCTCCTCTTTCCACCATGCCTCACAACGAATCCGGTAAAGTTCCGGATAACGAGCCTCTGTTCTACGGCGGCACGGATCCGCTTTCGCACATTTGGAACATGACGGCGAGAAGGGTGTCCACATCAATGTGGAGAGCGCACAGACGAGATAGCCGGCCTCGCTGGAGAGCAGGCGACGTTTGGTAATCTCCTCATATTCCGGGTAAATGAAACGTCCGAAAGGATGCCCGCAGCGGTTCTCCACTGCCTGTGTCAGACTGTCACGTGACAGTCCGAAACCTTTCAGCCACTGGTCTTCCCAATAACGGCGTTCCTTTCCGGAATGAAGATACCGGTCAGTTGCCTTCCGTCCAAACGAGTGGGAAATGTTCCACTTTCCACGATAAGAGGGGGCATATCCGGAAAGGGCATACACCTGGCATATGCAGAAATCTGACAGGCGTCCCGGACTGACAGATCCGGCTTCCCGGCACAACAGGTCGAAACATGCCGAAAGCTGTCTGTCCGCCTTTCCTCCGGACGGGAACTGGAAATCCGGCCACACTGCAGCACGGAGCAAGCGTGTAAAAAGCCTCCGGCATCCGTCAATCCACTCTTTTTTCTCCATCACGTGTCAAAAGTTTGCGCAGTTGTGTCTTGGCCAGAAAGAGACGGCTCTTGACCGTCTCCACATTTCTGGTCTGCAATGTTCCGTTGCGGTAAGTTATCTCCATGATTTCTCCGATCTTATAGCCGGCCTGCTGTAAAAGCAGGGCCTCTTTGTAAATCGGCTTGAGCCTGTCCAATGCCCAAAGGATATCATCATTGTAATACTTGTGATAATTATCCATTCCCATGCAGTTCTCCGACGGTTCGTCCTCGCCCGGCAGGGAGGAGGATATTTCCGAGATATCGATATTGTCATCCGGGGGCATGCGGCTTTTGTTGCGGTTGTTGAGGTCCGCCACAAGCCGTTTGGTCACGGCATAGATCCATGTTTTCACCGGACGCGCCGGATCATAACTGTCCATGTACTTGAAGAAATTAACCAGCGCTTCAAGATAGTTATCCTCTATGTCCTCCTGGTTATAGGTATATTTGATACAAATGCTGTATATCAGATTCTTGTGCGGCATCACATATTTTCTGAGAAGTTCCGCCCTCTGTCTCGCGGATTCGTCTTCAGGCTGGAGAACCGCAATAAACACATCTTTCTTTTCCACGTTTTCACTGACCGAAAAAAGGTTGATAATGAATCTCATGTCCTAATCTGTCAGCTGCCATTGAGCATCAATTTAAAAAAAGCGGGCGGAGAGAAGGCCGCCCGAATCTTGGCAAGTGCCGTTCTACAACCTGTGCCTGCGGATGTAATAATGGAAGAGATGGCAGGCGTCCGCTGCATTGTCATCCACCGGAATGATGCCGTATCTTTCCTTGCATGCCGCCACCATCTGTGCCTTGGTGGCGTGCCCGTTCCCCGTCGCCCATTTCTTGAGCACCGCCGGATTCACAAACTCCGGTTCGGGAAGTCCCAGGCTGTCACATACTTCGATCAGGATTCCCCGAAGTTCCGAGAGCCGGCGCATGTCATAGAAATAACGGTTCACACTCACATCCTCCGTTACGACGCGCCGGATACCATGCGCGCGGATAAACGAGACAAGGACGGTACGGAATGCGCCGTGCATCCTGTTGCCGTTGCGCCGTCTGCTTTCGGTAAAGTTCCATGTTCCGGCCTCATGCACGGAAAAATATCCGGTATGCGTAGCTATATCCAATGCAAGCACCTCTTTCCTGTCCGGGGTACTATTCTCCAATCCTTGATTCGCAATTCTCTTTCACAATTACCAGTTTATGGGGATAACCTTCCGCAACATTACCGTGGGAGACAACCAGTACGGTACCTCCGAGCGAGTTCAATGCCTCGAACATGGAAGCCAGCCCCGCCTCGTCAACCGCTTCGAGTATCTCATCCAGAACCAGAAGGTCCAGTCCCTTGCCATCATCACAGTTACTGTTCACGAGTTTTTGCATGGCAAGGATGGTTGCGAGGTTCACCCGTGCCGCTTCGCCTGCCGAGAACTTGCCGAACGATCCGCAGTCCATGCCGTCACGCAACAGCGAAATGGAAATCTTCTCCCGGACCTTACCGCTTTTGAGGACGGTATAACCGTCAAAACGGATGCGTATGTCACTGCCGATATTCTGCAGGAACTCGTTTGTTATACGGCTGAGTGCCTCGATTTTTGTATTGGCCAGATAGGTCTTGAACTGTATGAACCGTTCTCTTTGCATCTCCAATGTTCGGAGTTCCGCATCGACGGCGGTCTTCCGTCCCGCCGCTTCGCGGGATTTTTCCCTCACCTCCCGGAGCGTGCTCCGAAGCGTGGATATCAGATCGGATGGCACCGCCTCGTTCAATTCCCTGATAGTGCCTTGCAAAGTGTCAATGGCACAGGCTGCCGCCTGTATATCTTCCTTTTCCATCCGTATGCTGCGGCTCAGTGAGGCATTACGCTCGTCTACAAATCCGAATGTTTCATCGAATACCTTACGGCGGATGCTCTCAATCTCATTTTGCAGTGCGGTAATCCCAGCTGCAATACGCCGGTGTCTGTTTTCCGTCTCTTCCACACTCCGGGTAGTGTTCCTGACGGCACGTTCATGTCCGGCCAGCTGCTGTTCCCATTCGGTACGTCTGGCCTCCAAGGTACGGCGGCCGTGGTTCAGGCGGCTCTGCTGCAGCTCCACAGAACCGGTCTCCTCCTGTTTGTCTTCGATACGGCCATTAATTTCCGTGAGTTGCCGCTGTCGTAGTTTTAGTTCCCTCATTCCCGCCTCAATGTCAAACTGCGGCTCCGCTATTAAGAAATTATGTCTGCAGGCAGGGCAGGTGACGGAACCGGCCAGTTTGTTTGAGAGCTCGTCAATACCGGCCGAGACTATACGCCGTTTGTGACGCAACTCTTCGATGCATCCTGCAAGATTGCGCAGGCGGACGTCTGTTTCCCTCAGTTTGTCCGCTGCCTTACCGGACTGCTCGTTGTATTCCTCACAAAAGGCGGCATACTTATTTTTGAACTGTTCCCAGTTTTCAGTCTTCTCTTCCAGTTCCCGTTCCGCCTGTTTCAAGGAGGTGTCACAATCCGACAGCCCGGAAACGGCCGTCTGCAGCTTCTCTTTTGTCCCGGTGATAATCCCGTTCCAGTCCGTCTGTCTCGCATCGGGGAAGAGGGGCATCATCTCCCGTATCTTTTCCAGACACTCGTCCAGTGCCGTATCCCCCGATTCCAGCAACTGCAGTGCCTCATCCGCCTGCTGAACCGCCACAAGCCGTGTCTCATATCCGGCCACCGTCTCGTGTCCGATGCGTATCTGTTCCCTTTTAGCTGCGATGGCCGCTTCCAGGGAGGCGATGCGCTCCGCGCGGGTACGTCCCCGTTCCGCTCCGGTTTCCTCTTCCTTGCGGATCTGCTCCTGTAACATCTCGACACGCCCGTCCAGTCCCGCAAGTTCCAATGCCGCCTGTTGCTTCTTTTCTGAGAGCGGCACGATATCCTCCTCAAGTATGGCAATGGCCTCGTCCACCAGGATACCGTTGGAAAAGCGGTTGATTATCTCCTTTTTCTCTTTGTCCGATGACGAAAGAAAATCCTCATACCGGTATTTGGAGAGAATGAAGTTGTTGAGCAGCTCCTCGCGCGTGATCCCCAACTTTTCAAGGATATAGCGGTTATAGGCATCGACCGAAGGCTGGACAGTCTCGTCCGTCGTCACCTGCGCACCGTTACGGAAAAGTGTGCAACTGACCGTGGATGCCCCTCTGCGTGGAATGCACCGGTTGACAACCAGTTCCTCCGCTGAGTTGCCGTTGCTGAAATGTAATCCGATACGGCACTCCCCGGACGCATCGTTTATAATTTCTTCCGACCTTATCTTACGGAGCGGGCTGCCTGTGATACCGACAGCGATACACTCCAGCAGGGCGGATTTGCCCGCACCGTTCGACCTTTGGGACTCATTGTCCCGGTTGTCGCCGAATATCAGTGTCGTAACCCCTTGCCGTAACGTGTATGACAGCGAGCGGAAGGCACAGAGATTCTCAGCTTCTATTCTATTTAATTTCCACATGTCCTGTTATCTATTTTGGATAAATACTCTAATCCGATTGAGACATCCTCAATCTGTTTTTCCCGGCAGAAATCCTCGTAAGTTTCCCGGATACGGCAGCTGTCATACTTTTCAAAGAGCGAAGAGGATGCGGTCTCCAACAGTTCCTCGTCATCAGCTATCAGTTCCACCTTCGCCGCCCCGGCTCCCAGCAGCGCGGCCTTGTCAACCGACTTCATAGCAGCTGCCGGCGCGTGGACACGTACCTTGACCTTGTAGCGGCCGTCAGCCTCCGTCTCGCGCAACTCGTCCATAAGGTGCAGCCCGGCATGTTCCACCGGCACATCCACCACACGGTAGCGCATGTTCACCCGGTTTTTGACAAACTCGTGTGTGCCGTCGGTATAAAGCACCGTATATCCTTTTTCCTCATCCTCGCCGAAGTTGTGCTGACGGGAGGCCCCGATGTATTCGATACGGGTTTGTGGAATGACGGTCCGGTTATGGTAATGGCCGACAAAAACTTTATCAAACGAGAGAAAAATCCTGGCGGGCAATTCTTTCTCCGATGGTTGCGCCAGTGCCCCGTTTATACCTTCGTGTATATAAAGAAAATGTTTCTTTTCCTCTGAAAGCGCTTTCTCTTCCAACTGTCCGAGCCTTTCGACAAACGATCCGTCCTCCGGAAAATAACTCATCAGATGAAGCGCGAACTCCCAGCTGGGACGCGACAGGGTCAGGAAGTCATCCACTACCGTCACATCCGGATGGCAGTCAAAGACATGACAGTAACCTCTGACGGCTTCCTGGTTCACGAGGTCATGATTCCCCTCGGCGAGCGTGACATGGATGCCCGCACGTGAGGTTTCCAGCAGGGCGTCATGTACTGCCAGCAGCACGTCAAGTGTCTGTGCCGCGCGTGAAAAGAACAGGTCGCCTCCGACGGCGATTTCGCTGATACCCCATTTCCTGCAGATCTCCACGGCCTCCTGCCAGTTGGCCTGAAATGCAGGGATGTTGTCTTTTGAGACATGGATATCATTCAACAACAATATGCAAGGTTTGCTCTCTTCCATGAATGTGTGTGATTAAGACGGGAGGCGTGGACGCCTCCCGCCGGGTTAAAACTCAAAGACTTATAAAAGGGGTTATCTGCGACGGCGGGGACGCCCGGCACGCTCCTCCGTTTCCGCAAGCCGGTGTTCCTCCTCCCCGGAAGTGTCCTCCGGTGTGTCTGTGGGTTTCGGACCTTCCATCTCACTCTCAATCAGTTCGAGCAGTTCCCGGTTGCTTGTCGAACGGGTGACACGGACGGACAAAGCTTCCTGTTCAATGTAGCTGCGTATCATTGCACGCAGCTCCTGTCCCTCCTCGGTCTTGTCACCGAGGTCCTGCCGCCTGAGCTCGTCATAATATTCAAGAAGATCGTCCAGGGAAATTCCTGTCCCGTCCTGGATATTGTCCTTGTTGTCTTTCGTACGGCGGTCGAACGAGAAGGAGGAGGTATCTTCTTTCGGCAGTTCGTCGGACAACTGCTGTATGACCTCTTTCATCCCGTCCGTCTCCATAAGCCGCATGCCGTAAATGCCGTCGCACTGTTTAAGGAATTCAACGGTGGCACCCAGATGATAACGGGTATAGCGGTAAATGATTTCCGGAATACGGGGTGCTCCCAGCAAGGCAGCCAGCTCCTCCCTGGTCAGAGGTTCAGGGTCGGATTCATTGTCGATGGAAAACAGGTATTCGGTTTTGGCCCCGTTACGCCGTTTTTCTATTTCCACGGGATAGGCGTCGTACACCGATGAAACCGGACACGGATAAGACGGGTTCTTGGCCAGCTTCTTGCTCCAGAGTTTGAACTTCCGCTCGTCCAGATCCTTGAACTGGGCGTGCGAGAGGGTCATCATCTGTACTCCCTTGGCACGCTCGCCCAGGTCAAAGATATAGAGGCAGTGCCCGTAGTTGTACTTCAAGCCGCCACTGAACGAACCGCCGGCGATTTTTTCTGCCAGTTTCTCATCCCCGGCTTCTTTTGCGGCTTCTACGGCCATACGCCGATAAGTTTCGATGGGATCGACACTGTATCCGGCATCGGTGGCGCGGGTGACGGTGACATACATCTTCTGGGGCTTGTTTCCGGTTGTGGGCTTTTCCAGTTCCAGTAGCAACTGATGAACCGGATACTCATAACCGGGCCGGGCCGGTGAACCGTCCGGATTGGGGGCGATGGGAAGGACACGCAGCCGGTACGTCCCGAATTTGTCCATGCGGAAGAATTCCGTGCGGGCGAACGCCCTGTTCTCTTCCTGGGCACGCTGCTGTGCCTCCTGATACGATTCCTGGATACCGAGGAACATCTCCTCGACAGACATGCCTTCCATGCCGTTGTTCTTTTCTTCTTCTTGCATAAACGCTTGGTTTTATGGATTAAAAATGCCCGAAGAGTGCGACACGGCAGGCCCGTATCGCAAAGAAACTGGTTACAGGACAGACGGGTTCGGTTGCACCGTCCGTATTCACTTGACAATATAGGGAGAGGATATCCCACCGGCCGTATCCTGGCCGGATACTCAGTTTACAATATGGAAAGGTCTTGCAGCGACTGTGGAATACAAAGTTAGACAAATGCTCCCGAACAGCCATACATGCATATGAATGTTTGTGCCAGTCATTGTCCGTCAATGCATTACCGTTTCTTTTTAAGCATGTTTTTAATCTCCCCGGGCAATTTGTCACTGCCCGGCCCATTCCGTCTTTCAAAGAGCAGCTTCCTGCGGTTTTGACGGATATACTCTTCCGTCTTGCGACGGCGTATGCCCTCGTAATAGGTTTTACGTCCGGGCGTAAGCCGTTTGCCCCGCCGGCAGTAAACCCCGTTCCGGCGGTAGTCATCCAGATAGCGGCTGAATTTCGCCTTTCTGAACGAAGGGTCTTTCGACGCCTCCGCAACCAGTTCGATGACATGCCAGTCCGGTTCAAAAGGCTGTTGCCGGTGATACAGCCTGCGGAGCAGATGGTAAACCACCGGCATCTCATAACGGAGCATGAACCCTATCCGGGTCTGGTCGAAGGGGAAACGTTTAAACGTCCCCTGCGGTCTTCCGTCTTCTCGCTTTCGGGGATTCGTTCCCCGGAAAGACGGTTTCTTCTGCGGCTGTCGCCGGATCCTTTTCTGTTTCATGATACTGTCGGCTGTTGTCGGGTGAAATATTCTCTCGGGCGGGAACGGACCTGCATTCCGCAATCCTGCGGCGACTTTCGATGTCACCGTTTACATTAATCTTCTGTTTCATGGCTATACGAAATATGTAAAGTTGAGTTCCACATTGGCATTGTACATACCGCGCTCATAAAGCTGTATCCTTCGCGAGCCGCCGTAAATGGTGAACGATACCCCACGGTTGTACTTATGGTCATCATTCCAGTCAGTGGCGGTGCAGCGCACACTGTACCGGGGTGGTTGTATTTTGTTGGGGATGACCGCCACGATACCTCCCCAGTTGTTTCCGTCCCTGTTGGCCGTATTGACGGCGCCTTGTATGGAAACGATGTTCCCGATTTGGCGGGCGAAGAGCGACTGTGTGTTGGTACCCGATCCGCTGTTCTCCATCTGTACCCATCCTGTATCCGCAAGCAACGGCTGATACTCCTCGGCATAAGCGGCTCCGATAGCACGGCAGGCCTGCCGTCTGGCCTCCGCCGTTGGCAGCAGAAGGTCGGACAGCTTGCTGTCCCGGCGCAGGTAATCCCTGACAATCTCATTCTTGGAGAGTACGTTCAACTTGCCCTGCAGGAACTGTTGTGCCTCCGAGGTGCTCTTTCCCTGCCGGACTAAAAAATTGATATAATCCTGGAACAGATTCTCAAGGGTGGCGAAACGGGCGTCGGCACCCGCCTTTGTATAGAGGTTCAGGTTCGTGGCGACGGTTTCCTTGTCGGAAGCGCTGTAGCCTCCCAACAGCCGGTCAGCCTTCTTTTTGAGTTCCCCCACCACCTGTGAGGTCATCACATACCCCTCGACCTGCGCGTGTGAGGTGCCGTTACTGTCGGTATATGCAAAAAAACCGGTGGTAATGGCCTGTAATTTATCCCGAAGCCCGGCCGTGAAGACAATGCCTTGATAGGCAGAGTCCGTACCAAGCTTGCCGGCCATCATCGTGTCTATCTCTGTCTTGGAATAGACTTCAAGATTTTTTCGGGCCTTGTTCTTGTCAGAAAGGTCTGAAAGATTCGACAGCTTGGCAAGTTTCAAATCTCCGGTACCTTTCCTTTCGGCATTAAGGGTGTCCCTCACGGCTGCCTGCTTTTCCGCTTTCAAAGCGGCGGCTTCTTCTGCCGGAAGCCTGTTGATCTCTTCAGCCGTCAGACGTACCAGTTCTTTCAACCCTTCGGAGGTCTTCAGGAAGACTTCGCCGGCTTCCGTTTTGGAATAGACGTCGAGATTCTTCCGGGCGGCGGATTTGTCCATGATATCGGACAGGTTCTCATCGGCTGAAAGCTTCATTTTCAGTGCGGCACGGACAGCCCCCGCCGTAACATAGCCGTCACCGCCTCCCGTAAGCTCCCCGGTGATGATGGCCGCAAGTTTCTTTTTGTATTCGGTGGTAAAATCCTCGGTGGAAAGCTGCTTTCCCTTGACGGCATCCACTTTCTTCGACATCTCCCCGGCAAAGGTCGTGACGCTCACATAGGTGTCCGATACGGATTTCCCGTTGATCTTAAGCGTGCCGAGCACATCCACCGAGCCGGAAGGGGCAAGCACAATATCCCCCAATGTGTTCCGCAGGATAAAGCGGTAATCGTCCGGGGTATCAAAACCTGCCATTGCGAGCACGGAGGCGGCACTATCCCGCCAGGTGACCAGGTTGGTGAGCCTGGCATTGTCTTTCGTATAGGCGGTATTCTGAAGGTCGATCCCACGTCCGGCATTCTGCACGACGAACAGCCCGCCCGCCCGTACGGTGGCGGTACGGCCGGTTACTTCCAGGACCGGGCTGCTTCCGGATTTCCCGTCATGTACGGCAAAGTTGCGGTATCTTGTTCCGCCTCCCTGCGCACCGTAATAATTGATACGGACACAGCCCTCATCTGTCGTATCCGAAGTGTTATAGATATCGGACCCTTTGATACGGATTGCCCCGATACGGGCGCTATCGCCCAGTGAGGTACCGTAAGAGATCCCGTCTTCCGTTATACGAACCAGTTCCTTGCCCTGCTTCATGAAACTGAAGCCGCCGTCTGTACGGATGATAATTTCATTGACCGGCAATCCGCGCAGATAAGCGCCAAGCGAGATGCTGCCGTCAGTTTTGACGATACCTTTGAGCATATAGCCGTTTTCCCCGCTGACAGAAACGGCGGTTCTGGAATTGATTTCTTTCTGTCCGGTAAGGGTGCCCGCCAGTACCAGGTCCTTCTTGACGGTCTGCCGGGTGAAAGGCGTGTCCAGCAGTACGGCATAACGCCCGAAGAATTTATCAATAAAACGGGGGGCATAACTTTCTGTAACTTCAATGCTTACAGGCAATTTACCCGTAACAGGATCGGTCGTTTCAGGTATGGCCTTCGCTCCGGCACACAGGTAGCAGGTACGTCCGCGTTTGTTGACATCATTGGCATAGACCACCGACTCATGCCTGTTGGCCTCGTAAATATAATAAGGATAGACGGCATCAGCGGCTCCCTCAAAACGGCGGACCTTACCGCCGAGCCACACATATCCCGGTGAGATACGGGGACCGTCCGGCTCGCAACCCGAGATGATGAAATCCGAACAGCTGTCAAAAACGGCACTCATGCTGAGGGCAAGTTCCTGCAGGTTCAGGATGTCGTCGGAGTAAGTGTACCGTCCGCCAGTCTCTGCGATATATTCTTTCATTGTCCTGTATTCTTGTTAGGTGTATATTCTTCTTCGTCAATCCTGATCAGATAGGTCTTGCCGGCCGTCTTGTAAGTATTCACCACATAGGAGAGCATATAGACTAGCTCGTGCGGTGATATGGTGACGGGCGGGACACAGACCACAAAGCTGACCTTGTTGATAAGTTTCTCCTCTATCAGCAGGTAGAACGGACGGGGCCGCTCCGCATCATTATCTGATATGATCTGTTCCCCATTGTACCAGATGGTACAGGGACGCCGGTATTCCGCACCCTCATGGTAGAGGTCCACACCGACACTCTCACTATCCCTGATAAGGATACGGTCCTTGCCGTCCCTGATGTATTTGCCAAACTTGTAGTTCAGAAACCATTCGAAGTAGATTACCAGGGAAGTCATCCGTGCCCGGATATGCATCTCTTTCGTGAAATCACGGAACCGCTCATTGGTGCATTGCAACGGATAAAGGCAGCTCTGCACGAACAGGATGAACCTGCGTCCCGACAGGTAATGCGGAACCAGGCGGTTCACGGTACGGTCTATGGACAGCTTATATCTCATGGTTTTCTATTTTTAAAATGATGGCTTCACGGAAATTTGGCAGCCCGTCCTCCTCATCCTTCCCGGAGGACTCCTTCAGATATCCTGATGCGGTATAAGCCATACGGGCAATGCGTTGTGGCGGCTGTATATGGCCGTCGGTGTCATGGCTGGCGATGAAAACCCCTTGTTCGGGAACGGCATGCCCGTCGATATGGACATCGGTCACATGCTTTGCCCGCCGTATGGCATCCGTCAGGCGGGAAACGTAGACGGCGGCATCGAAATCGATATCCATCATGTAGGCATTCAACTGCTCTTCAATGGAGTCGTACACTTCTGATTCGGGTACGGCTCCGTCATGAAAGACCGTAAGGCGGGGAATCAGCACGTCGCCCTTGGTTGAGATGACTTCCACGCGTGTACCGGCGAATTTCAATTTGTTGATATAGGCGTTGATGGGCGCCAGTTCTTTCGGGGGTATGGCGGAAAGGCTGCCTTTTGCACCGGTAGCCACTTTCAGGATAAGTTTACTGTCCAGGTTCCGGTCGTCTGTGCTCTCCATATAGGAAACTTGCGTGACGATGCGTTTGGTCTCGTCGATATTGGCATAGCCGAAGGCCAGGCCGTCTTCCCGTACCGTCAGCTCATCTCCCTGCTGATACTGCAACAGGGCGTTGGCATAATAGGCGGGAGTACCGTTGATGCGTCCGTTAATGGCTTCGGAGATATCCACGGCAAAGACATCCAGCAGGGATTCGAAACTGTATATGACAGCGGCCACTACCCACAGGATTCCGTTCATGACGGACATTTTGGAATCACTGGCGAACTCTGTCAGTTCCAGCCGCCGGTTCCGTTCCGCTATGGCCTCGTTGTATATTTCCTTTATTGTACGGCTCATTACACTGTATAGATTTTATTGTTGATGATAAATTCCCACGCTTCACCTTCGTTCCAGCTTTCCTCATGCAGAATGACCCATACCGCCTCCATGCCTGATGTGATACGGTAACGTCCGGTCGTTTCATCCCGCCCGGGTTCTTTATAAGTTCCCGTCGGGGCTGTCGGCAATGTCATGCGGCAATTACGTCTGTTTCCGTAATGCTCCACAATGCTTGTCAGGTATTTGTCTATGACGGCCGGCTTTATCCGCGCTCCGGACAGGTCGAGCTCCATCAGGTTATGGCACCCGGCAAGCGGAACGAGGTTGTCCGTCATTATCCCCGAGAGATCGATCCGGTAAGTTCCGGACAGAACCCCGAAGCTGTCCAATGCGGGTGTGCAGTCCCGAAGGGTCAGCTCCTCCACGTGCAGTGGACGGAGTAAAACAACGGACGAAGGTTGCAGCCCGCTCCAATCCATATACCGGAATTCCGCATCAGTAAACCAGCGGATCTTGCGGCTCCGGCGCACCCGCCTGTCAAAAGTATGACGCAGCATGCATGGCGTATGGCCAAGAATGACGGTCTCCACAGCACTGTCGTCCCCCCAGTCAACTTCCAGCGTCCCCGTTCCTGACACTTTGCACTCTGCGGAGACCAATGCCGGCGGGAGCAGGAAGGCTGCCGTGAACGGACCGGTGAAATATTTGGGATAGACGTGCCGCTCCCCGTTGGAGGGGACGATGCCGTGCATTTCGTTATAGGCGACCACGTCGGCATTGATGACAAAGCCGTCGGTATATGTCAGTTCCTGTCCGGAACAGAGTTCTGTTTCCAGCGAGAGGGCAGGATTGTTGACCAGCAGGTCCACGATTCCCTCGACACTTCCATACAGGTGCAGGGCTACATCATAGATGTTCTGTCCTGTAACGACGCGGTAACTACCCATGGCTGTCCTCCTTCTCCTCGGTTTCCAGGAACAGTTCTCCTGTCACCGAATCTATATAGGCATTCCTGATGATGATTTTGTCGGAAGTAAATTCAGCCTGCAGTTTGGCGGCGAGCCCGTTGTTCTCCATATTGGAATGCAGGAAGTCAATCAGCCCCACACCGGTGGTCGGATGCTGGTATAAGTTTCCGGCGGCGGCTTTCAAAAGGAAAGTTTCGTTCTGCACCTTAGAGGTGCCAATACCAAAATCCGTCTCTTCCCCGCTGTAAATGAACAGGCAGTCCTCCTCGAGCAGCAGGTTATAGATCCCCTCATCGTTCAAGGCATAAAGCGAGGCGGGGGTGACCGTCTCCCTTGTCCCGTTTTCGTTCTCTCTCATGACGGGAAACCAATGCCTGCCGTCAACTGCACCACGTACATATTCGACACCCCCCGAACCGCTTTTCATGGCGATACGCACTTTCAGCAGGCGTATGTCTGCTACATAGGGAATACGGATATGGATACCCCTTGCATCACTGTATGATGCAAGGAAATCTACTGGTACGGCTATCTCCCCGTAACGGCAGGCCGCATTGTCGGCACCCTCCACACTGTCAAACAGGTGGAAGTCGTAGAAGGTTTTTCCGGCAATCTGTCCGGAAGTCTCCACTTCTCCATGTTCGGCATCCATTATGATATCTTGTCTGGGCATGTGCTGATACAAAAAATCCCCGGCCATACCAAGAGTACGGCCGGGGCACTCTTTACATAAAGAGTAGCGGCAGATAGAAAAATCAGTTTATGCCTCCTTGGAGATTTCATTGTAAATCGCTTCTACAGTTCCCCACATATCGTCAGGTAACTCTTCGTCCGAGATTTTCTCACACGCGGCCTGCAAGTAGGCCATCTCATCGAAGGAAAACTCCACCGGCAACGGCTGTTCTTTTTCCACATCCCATTCGATACGCTTGTCCTCCGCATTTTCGCGAAGATTGATAACCTTGCGTTCCTCATCGCCAATTGCGATTTTGCGGAGAATCTCTTTTTTAAGGTTGAACTCCTTAAAATTGCCGCGTGCCGGCAGGAAAGTCGGCAGATAAAGGCGGTCTTTGACACTCAGTTCCATTATGATTCTTTATTTAGGATTGATTTTTTCGCGAATATCCTGTTGCATCCTGTCGAAATCCTGGAATATGGGACCAAGCTCCCTCACCATCGGAAAGTTGCAGGAAAGGATCCCTTGTTCCATATAGATAATTCCGACAGGCTTTATGTTGCCTTCCTCATCGGCTTCTTTTTCATTGACAGAAACATGTAGATGGTTCAGTTCGTCATTGACAGTAGAATACTCCAGCATATAAAAGGCATTTTCCGTCTTCTCTTCTGCTGTCCTGGTAATAGTGACATTGGTGATGTTCATATAATTTGAATTTTAAATAAGTATAGGGTAAAAGTTTCTGTTCCGGTTATTAACCATTATAATTTAATACCTGATAATGAAAAGACGGGTAGTTGCAACAAAGGAGTGTCAGCGAGTCCCCTCTTTCCATACCGTAATTTGACGTGCCTCCATTCTGATTCCGCACATTCATGATATTGATATGTCCTCCCCAGTTGTAGCTGTAAAACAGGGTAAACATATAGGCAAAATCCGAGGGAAGGCTCGAATATCCGAACATGCTTGCAACCGACGACGCGCTCGGAAGATTGACATTGCAGGTGGAGTTGGCATAGACACAAAAGACATTACTGTCAGAAAAGTCAATGCTATAGCCGGAACCTGTGAAGTAGATCTTTTTCATTTTGAGACCGATGGCGGCTGGTGCGACCAATGGGGCATTGGACCACACCCCATAGTTTCGGCGACCGTTCTTCACATCGATATACAACCCGTAGTTGTTCATATATGAATTTACCTTGTTGTTGACGATGCGCCCCGCCGCACAGGTCCCGCCCGAGGAGGCGGGAAAAGTGTTGGCCCCCAACAGAACGTAGGAAATGGTGTTTCCCACGCGGAACAAATCGTTGTAGATGGCCAGTCCGCCACCGGAACCACTTCCCGTGGCTGTAGATCCAATGCGTCCCTGACCGATGGAAAAGCCTCCTATCGTGCCGGCGTTGGCATTGATCGTGCCTGTCATCGTCACGTTGCCGCCGGCATCCCATCTGATATTCTGGTTCGCAAGATATCCGGAACCGTCCGCCGCAAACGAAATTTTCCCATATCCGAAAACAGCGGATCCGTCGGTTTTCAAAGCCCAATACTCTTTTCCAGTGGAAGGGTTGTCGTGATAGATATATCCGGAGGCCGCCATTACAATCCTATGCCCGGAACTTGGCGCAGACGCCACAAGCGAGCTGGTTCCCAACGTCCATCCTCCGATCTTGCCGGCTACGGCAGTGATGCCCGTCCTGTCGAGCGTCACTTTGACCGCGTTGCCCGCATCCTTGACTGAAATACTGCCGTTATAGGAGCTGCCTCCTACAACCAGGGCACTGTCCACAACAATCTGGTTTGCCTTCACCGTACCGGTATAAATACCGTTGGCGTCGATGGTCGTGGTATACTTTTCTGTGGAAGTAAGGTCAAAAACCGTGGCATAAGCTACATACCAGACCAATGGAGCGGCAGATGTTCCCTGTGCCCCGTCAATATAGAAAAAATGGGTGCTGGAGAAGTTTGAGGTGCCGCATACGACCTTGTATACATACTCTTTCCAGTCTCCGGTTCCTGCCGTGGAGGTAAGCCAGCGGCTCGAACCTCCTGTACCAATGTTGTTGGAGGCCCAACAGATATTGCGTCCGGCGGGAATTTTGGCAATGATACGGGCAACCAGCACCTTGCGTGAACTGCAGGCCGTTCCGAAATAGAACCCTCCGTTGGCAGGACTGGCGGTTCCATTAGTCTGTATCTTCAGGACATACTTGCTGTCATTGGGCGCCGACGTATCCTGCTGGCGGGTGACCGTCACCATGCCGTTGCCGGAATTGTTATAGACACCGATACTGTTGTTCCCCTTCCAGAAGGTCGGATCCCTGTAGAGCATCTTGCCGAACGCCATAGCAGAGGCAAGTTCCTGGGCGGTCGTGATGCCGGTTGTCCATTGGGCTGACACGGAAGAGGCGAAAGTGACGGTTCCGGAAGCGTTCCATGAAATATTACCACCTGCGATCTGTCCGCTGCCGTCATTGTTCAGTTTCCATTTGCTGCCGTTCGTAATCGAACCGTCGGAGCCCAACGAGATGTTGTTTTTCCAAATATGGTTATGGTCGAACGCCCAACCGGCAATCCGGTTGTAAACCTCCTTTCCACCGCTTTTTGTATAGTTGGCCGAAAGACAGAAATATTCCAGATGGTCCCATGACATCATCTGGATACCGATAAATCCGGTCTTGACAGAATTTCCACTAGCAGCTACCTGGCCGAAGACAATATGCCCCGCATTGCTGTTCTGATGCCAGGTCAGCGTGATGCCCAACGGTTTGTAGGCCCCCGTGTACCAATACCCGCTACCGGCAGATGCGGAGCGGACCTGCAATGGTATTGCACCGGTCGCACCGATACTGCCTGTCGTTATATTGTCGCTGCCGATTGTAAACCCACCGATTTTTCCTTTGGTAAAGGTGCAGCTCAGACCGTTGATATAGGTCGTATTGATGATGGAGGACTTGATGCTGGCCGCATCGAGTTTGGAGGCATTGATACTGCCCGCTGCAATCCGGTCGGCGGAGAGTGTCCCGGTCTTGATGCTGGATGCGTTGATGCTGACGGCATTGACCTGTGCGGCCGTCAACGTACCGGTATAGATGCCTGTAGAGCCGATATAGGTCAGCGGATGTGCGGCAAGAGTGCTGTCACTTCCCTGTGCTAGTGCAATAAAACGTTTGCGGCGTATTTCTTCCTCGACCGAAGCTGTCAGCATGCGGGGAGCCGGTGCATTCGCCTTGGTGGAACCACTTTGAAAAATCAAATCCGAGTTGTAAGCGATCTGCGGTGCTGCCGGTATGGGGGACGGACTCATCGCGTTACTGACAATCGGCTGGTCGGAATAGATATGATAGACTGCTCCGGTCGTTCCGCCGCCGCGTAAGAACACGGAGAACATACAGTTGTTCCCACATAAGGCCGCACCTGCGAACATGCGGCAATAGGATTCGGAGAGTTCATAAATGTCCCATGAATAGCTGATGCCGCCCCAGCCACCGAAATTGGCTTTCAGCAGCAGTACCAGGCCGCCCTTATGCGTGGACGTGTTCCAACTTGCCGGAGCCTGCTCGCTGTAGGCACGACGCACAAGAATGTCCCGCTTGAAATTCTGTTCACCGCCCTTGAGGATGACAGGATAGTATTTGTTCTCTTCCCCGTTGATGACAAGCCTGTAATAATACGGATAGCCGTAATTGGTTGTTTTTTCGGCCTCTATGTCATTTTTCCATAGCAGGGAAACGGCAGGGGAGAACGAGACTTTCCCCGCGGTATCCCATGATATGTTCCCCGCAGCAATCTGCCCGCTTCCGTCATTGTTCAATTTCCATTTCGTGCCATTGGTTATTGAACCGTCACTCCCCAGTACAATGTTTCCCTTACGGATGGAGGAGGCATCCACCGTCCAGCCGGCAATATTGTTCTGGGACCCGAAACGTGCGACACATGTCCCTGCACTGTTGGTCGCATACAGCCCGAAATCGCTGTCGCTGTTATAATACAATTGTACCCGTTGTCCGGTTGTCGCGCCGGAATTAAGTCCGTAAACCACCACACGCCTGTTTCCGCAGTCAAGCAGGATGTGGTTGCCGCCCAATGCGGTTGAGCCGATTGACCATCCACCGATTTTCCCTTTCGTGACATTCAGTGTCAGGGCCTCGATATTTCCGGCAGTAATGAGAGAGGCCTTCACATTGGCGATGTCCAGTTTGGAGGCGGTGATACTTCCGGCGGCAATACGGTCGGTAGAAATAGTACCTGCCGTAATCTGTGAGGCGGTGACAGTGCCGGTATAGATACCGGCCGCAGTGATTTTTGTCAGCTTCGGACAACCGTTTCCGCCCAAAGCGGTAACGATGGCATTGATCGGATTTGTCCATTGCAAAGAGACGGAAGAGGCAAAGGTGACATTGCCCGAGGCATCCCAGGATATATTGCCTCCCGCAACAGCCCCCGCCCCCGAGGCATCCAGACGCCATTTAAAACCACGGATGCCGTTTGATCCCAAAGTCATGGAGCCGGAGGCGGCGGTCATCGCCCCGGAAGTGTTGTTCTTCGCTCCCCGGCAGATGCTGTCACCGTCGACGGACCAGCTGCCAATTTTCCCTTTCGTGACATTGAGTGTCAGCGCTTCGATATTCCCGGCAGTAATAAGAGAGGCTTTCAGGGAAGCCACATCGATACGTGAGGCGGAGACCGTACCTGAAGTTATCTGTGAGGCGTCAAGCTGCACCGCCTTTACTGTACCCGCTGAAAGTTTACCGGTAAAGACACCGTCTTTGTCAATAAAGGTTGCACCTATCCAGTTCAGGCTGACACCATTTCCGAACTCCACCTTGCCGGTAGCCGCATTGTATTTGACAACCTGGTCGCCATGACCGAACTGGACATTGCCGCCGTTGTCTATAAAAAAGGTCTTGTAACCGTTCTTGAAACCATAGATGCCGTTAACCGTTTCAGAAGTGACGGTACCGGAAACTGTCCTGACAGAGAGGGGAAACTGCCCGATTGCCACACCGGTTATCGTGCCGTCACTGTTTTTGATCCCTGTAAAAATTTTTGGAGTGATGACCGTGCTGCTGCCGATAAGTGTCTTGTTGGTATTCCACTCCTTGACCCAGTCAAGCATCACCGTGTCGTTTCCATCCTTGCCGGATGCCCCTGACTTGGCCTTTGACCAGACAAATGACAGGGTGTAGGTGATTCCGGATATAATGACGGGAATAACCACAGTGCCATGATCGGCCAGTGTGGTCGTTCCTGCCGCGACCGTATAAGTTATGGTCTTGTTGCTGTTGTTGACGGATATGGAGGAGAATCCTGCCGGTCTAGTAATGTTACCGATGGAAAATCCGGTAAAACCGGAATCGCCAAGCGTGACCTTGACAGAAGAAGTGACGGATACGGCAGAAACTATCTTCCCGTCGGCATCCGCAGGAAAGATGTATTCACCGGGTGACTGGCTAAGCGTATAACCGTCCTTTTGCATGTTGATTGTCGCCTGACCGCGGGCGACCAGTATCTTTGCCATATGCTCTTTTAAGAAAAGTATAGGACAAAAAAAGGCGGCAGGTTGCCGCCAAATGGCAAGGCTCCGATTTTGCCGCACGGATGGGATAAGACCGGTTCATACCGCTTGCCATCCGTAGAAGCCCCGTTCCTTCATTACTATTTCGACACTTCACACATCAGTACGCCCTTGCCTGTCACATCGGCTTTCGATACGGTGATGGATTTGCCCGTATAAGTCTTTATGACGGATGTTCCGGCCGAGTTCCACAGTTTCCATGTGTAGGTATAGGCAGTCCCGTCATCGTCCAGTACCTCACCGTTACGATACAGCACCGCTTTGGCATCGACATCATTCCCGTTATTTTTGATGGTGAACCCTTTCTGGCTGACAAGGTCCACCGTAATGGGGTCGGACATATCCGTGAAAGAAATGATATCGCATACAACCTTGTTGGCCGAGGCGTTGCCGGCCGATGTGTCCGTGTCCTTGATGGCACATTTGAATGTCTCGAAATTCAGTACGGCATCCGCAGTAATGGTTATTTCGTTCGTAGTCCATCCTGCCGTCACGCCACGCGGATTGGTGGAAGTCAGACAGGACCATCCGGCACCGAGCATGGAATTGTAATACGGACAGGAAACCAAGGCTCCTGAATTGGCCGCCGCAGTGAGGGCCGATGTCAGCGTTATGACCTTGGTGGAGGTGTTCACTGCCGATATGGTGTACTGCACGGAACTTATTGTAATCTTTCCGCCGGCTTCCATGTTATTGGTGGAGGCCACCGTGACGGTGGTCGCACCGGTAGTAGCGGCGGCAGCCAGTGTGGTATTGGCAAAAACGGAGGAATCCTTGATTCCCCAGGCATAGGTGACATTGGTGGTATCGATGGTGGCGCCACGCCACAGGTCGCAATGCGCCTTGAGTGTGGGTACCTCGTCATTTTTGAAGACAACACCGTCGGGAGCATATGCCACGGCGGCTATCATCGCTCCGGCATTCAGATGCTGGGTAAACTGTATCTCGGAACGGAAAGGCACCTCCAGCCCGTTGGCATCGATATAAACCGCCTCGAAGGTATACCGTACCTGCGGCGTGGAAACGGTCATATGGTTGGCCTTGATGGTCAGGGCATACTTGGCGGACGCCGCACCGACAGTACAGCTGTCCTGGCCCGAAGTTATGGCCGAACCGTTCTTATACCACTTGGCGGAGCCGCTTTTAACGCCGGCTGTCAGCGTAGCCGCATTACCGACTGATGAAATCTGGTCGGTGGAGGCCTTGCCGCTGACAAACAGCGAAGGAGTGAGCACCAAAAACGGCGATGCCGCCCATGAAGGTGCATAAACGCCCGTATCCTTGTTGAATACCTGGGTGAGCGGTTGTGAAGAACCGATGAACGCCTGTAAGGAGACTGCATCATTCTGGTCAATGATGGTTACCTGTCCGCGTGCTACTTTTATTGCCATATGCTTATTGCTCTGTTGTTGATATGTCCACTTCACAGTCAAAAACGGCCTTATGCCATACATCCCTGCCGGTTATCTCAATCTCCCTGCCATAATGCGGCAGGTCATTCCATATCCTGTCGCCATCGGTATCCCTGCTTGTCCGCAACCAGCGGAAATTACCATCGGGAATGAGTGCGGTAATATCTTCACCGCCCCTGTACACTTTGGCCCGCAGAACCGTGGAAACAATGCCGTTACGGAATATCGTGCCATTTTTCGACTCCACATGAACAGTATAGGATGGCGCACCGTCATAAAGTTTGAAGAAAGTATGGGTGGCTCCAATATTTTCATTTCGGAATACAGCGGTGTAACGGAGGGTTAATACGTCACGCCCTTCCCAGCCGTGAAACGCCGGTGTCATTTCAAACACGGCGGCATTGCAGCCTGTTTCTTTCCATATTCCGTCCGATGCAAGATATTCCCATAAGCGGCTTTCCGGATTAAAGTTATATTCGGTGGGGACAAGAGGGATGCTTTCCGGCTCACATATGCCGGAGAGCTCATCCGTGAAATGGAAGGTCGTACCGCCCGTCAGGGATACGGAACGGGGCTTGAGCTGTTCCTGTGCCTCCTCGTCAAAATCTTCCCAGCGGATGGTCACGTCCCGCAGTTCGATGGCGTCCTTGCTCCATTTGAAGCGCCCTGACGCGAAATATCCCGTACCGTCGGGATTAATGACGAAAGAACCGTCACGCGAGGTTATCGAACCGTCCTCACCCAGCCTGAGCAGAGGATTCTGGATCGTTCCGCCAATACCTCCTTTCGAGAACCATGCCCCGTAATCTTCCGTGTAAGACAACACGCCATCCGTCGCTTGGTAAGGTGTCGCCGTCTTGCCCGGCTCCAATTGCGGGGCGGACAGAAGGACCGGCACCGGGGTTGCGATACCCAGTGTCATTTCAGGAGCGCCGGATTCTCGGACAGGAAAGGATACCTTATGACGTGTCCATCCCCTGCCGGCATCCACAGCCTGTTCGCCGACAAGATGCTCGTCCTGATAAAAACGGACAACCGTTGTTTCTTCCGCCTTTATCCAGATTGAAAAACAATAATAGTTGCCGGCATGGGCTTTGCGCCAACCGACATCCTGTAATGTAAGGCGGCTGTCTGATGTGACCCGTACACTCTTTCCGATACCGGCGGGAGTGGCGGTACCGACTGTCATGGATCCGCTGAAAGCACAGGAAAGGCTGTCCGGAATGACATTTTTGTGAATTTTGCCCACATAGAAAGTTGAGGAAAAACCGTTTTCATCTCCGGCGGTCAATGTTCCGGTGATGTTGACATTCCGTGTTGCGTAGAGATTCTGGAAATAGGCCCCGTAACCGTCCAGTATGCCGAATACCGGATCGATAATGCCGCAGACCTTTCCCACACGGACTTTGACCGCATCGCCGAAAGCGGACACGGAAGAGAGCCGCAGGATATTCAAGTCCGCCAACTCACACCAGTCACCCTCTGCGGTCAGGCTTTCCGTCAGATCGAGAAGCAGGCTCCGGCTATATTGTGCAGGATAGTCCACAGTGATAACCCACAATTTGTACTCCCATTCCTGCCCGGCGGACAATATATCCTCGGCATCTGATTTCTCCCGGTTGGTATAGCCGAATGAGAGGGGGATGGAGGACAAATCCCTGAAAGCCCTGATTTTGAAGGATATCAGCAGACGTTCCGGATGCCCGACCGACTCCTCCAAAGTCTGCATCAGCCCGAAAAAGGATTCTCCCGCCGGTTCCGCATTGCGGACTATCCGGACAATACGTGTCGCCTCCGCATCGTTTTCCCTGTATCCGGATTGAAGCACATGGCCACATACGGCATACTTGGATTTGTCAGGCACCCCCGCCACCCCTCCGTTCATGATCGGATAGCAAAGGGAACGCTCCGTTGCCATGCCGTCGATGACATCCATATAGGGGGCTTCGCTGTCCGAAGCCGTCAGGTACAGTGCCCCGCTACGCGCCGTATCGAACAGGTTGGTACTCCGTACGAAGTCCAGAAGCTCCCCGCTCTGCGGTTCATCGCCGTCCAGCAAAGCCCCGATAAAATAAGGCGCCTCCTTGTCGCCGACAAGCTCTGTTCCGGTTTCCGTCACGCACATCAGGGAATAGACCGCCCGTTCCCGCCCGGCATATTGCCTGCGGACGATATCCCCGACATGCAGCCCCTGTGTTTTCTGCGAGTCGGGGTCGATACGGATCTTGTATTTTGAATAACGGAATACGGACATGGGCTATGATATTTTTTCAACGGAATCTCCCGAGCAGCTGTCGCTGATCCAGAAAGAGCCGTTGGTCGCGGAAACCTTCTTTACCTCGAATTCGTAGGCGCGTAACTTGCGTCGGGCGACAACCTCGTCGAATGTGGCTATGACATTCCCCGTGGTACGGTTCTTCCGGATGGCCCAGCCGCTTCCGGCAAAGCCCGAAGAAAAGAATTCCGAAGAGACGGAGCCGAGAAAACTGCTGTCACCGTAATGCCTGATACCGCCGGAAACAGCCTGTAACCTCAACGACTCTGTCAAGTATAGGATTTTGTCTGCCAACCGGGTTGACGACGCGCAGATTCCGACATGCCCGGCAGCCTCCACCGGAACCCCGGAGGAGATGAAATCGGCATCGGTTTGGATATGGAAAGACTCACTGTAACGGTTTTGAGGGGCATGGGCACTTATGGACGGACGGTGTCCCAATACTGTGGTATGGGGGACGGTTGTCCGCACATCTTCCTTTTCGTATACAACCATGGAGGTCAGTGAAAGGGTTTCCTTATTTCCGGTAATCAAAAATCCGCCAGCCATACCCATACGCAGCCGCTTGTGAATAATTATGCCTTCATCCGAGTTGTCCACCCGGTACGAAGACAGCAGATCGGCACCATAGTTGTGACGGACAGTGAGCGAACCCGGAAAGCAGGCCCTGCCGTAGGACGAGAGCATCAGACAGTCACCGTCCACATCCGAAATGCCGGACAGCAGGCGTATTCTGGTGGTATGCCCGCTACCCAGCAACAGATCGCTTCCGATACCGCCCAGTTGTATCTTGTCATTATCAGTCCGCAGGAGTACGGGCATACCACCAATACGAAGCCCGTAACCGTCCGGAAATGAGAGAAAGCCTCCGAGGGCGACTTCCTCACCGGAAAATGAAAGCAGGCACTTTCCCTTGTCACCCAGCCTTGCCCCATATAAGGCATCCAGACCACCGCTCAAAGCCGTATTCCCGCAGACCACCAGATGACGCTGCACCGTTCCGTCCCGCATGGCCCAGTCCACTGCCGCCAGATTGGCGTTGCCCCGGTGGTATACGTCATGTCCCCCCACGGTCAGCCGTGACGGAGAAATGAACACTCCCGTTTCCCTGTTCCCGATAATCCATTCACCGCCCGAGTGTATGGAGGCATCCTGAAAATCAATGCGGGAGGCATTGAGCGTCGCCGTGTTCCTGTCCGTATCGTAACCCAATAATTGTTGTCCGCCTATATGGAGGCTGCTGCCGCCTATGTTCAGACTGCCGGTAATTTTGACGCCGTATTCAACGGCAGTCACCGCCCCATCCGTGTCGGTAATGTCCTGTGAACAGATCTCCAGAATACGGTTATTGGCGACACCCGCCTCGAAACCGTAATTCGCACGGAGTGCCCCGGTCATGTCACCGCCCGACTTCTTGAGGTATTCCAGCAACAACCCTCCATCACCCGGGTCACCTTCACCGACAACCGCCCCCGCAATGGCCGAAGCAAACCCGTAGGCCGTATTTTTTAACCTTATGCTGGTCTCGTCCCCTTCCTCGACACCGTAAGGATGGTCATCATCCTTTTTCTGCTGGGCATTGAAAAAGTTATGGTAGAGCTGCGAGTAGATGGAATAACACAGGCTCTCCTTATCAAGGCTGTCTATGTCCGGATGCAGTTGTACGTTCATTTGGTATAGCTGGTTTTAGAGAGGAACCTTTGAATGCGCGAGGTCAAAGAAATGAAATTAGGGAAATTGACAGGTGACATTGTACCCATCAAGGTGGGGGTCATCACCTTGCTGCACTCGGTCAGGAAGTCGAGCATAAGCCCGGCAAGTTCATTGCCTAATACCAACGGTTCGGTGGCATTCTCGTCACCGAGCGCCACTTTGTTGTCGGAAACCGTTACGGTCGTGGAGTTCACCTTTTGAATTATCTTGTCCGTTGTCTGCCTGACCTCCGACTTGTCTACAACGTGGGTAATGCTCTCCGCCTCAATCCCCGTGGAGGCTTCCTTGCCCTTTTTGTTCCTGACAATGGCGGTAACGGTTGTCGGCGTATAACGTGTGAAAGCCGTATTTCCCGTAGCCTCCAGCTCGTCGTAGTCCGGAGCAGAGTCACTCTCCGGGTCCAGTTCCTCCATTTCCGTTACACCGACAACGGTTTCCTTACGGGCATTCAGCCGCAGGATATCCACATGTGAGAAGTTCACCACATAGGCGTACCGGGTGGCGGCATCCATAAAAATTGTTACATCGGAAAAAAGTGCAGGCACAATCAAAAAACCGCCCTCGCTGCTTGTTGCCGCTGAAAGCAATACGCCTTTGTGGATGACAGGTTCCGCAGAGGCTGTCTCGTCCGGGTACTCACCGACATCAACGGTACCGCTATACTCGGGAAATTCCTCGTCCGACGGGTCATCATGTATTTTGGAGACATATCCATGTATCATACGGGCCGTGCCAATGCCCGACATACCTCCCGGAGCCAGACTGATACGTTCCATGCTACGGCCGAGAGCTATTTTACGGATAGCCTCGCGGATAAGCAACTGATTTGATTTGTCTGAAGACATGCGTTTTTTTTGGAAAGAATAGATGTCGTATGGTCCGTTGGTTGCAGATTACCATGTCATTCCTTAAAATAAATATAGAAAATATACGTTTAAATGGGGCTGATGATGTATACACTATATTACAGGTAATCAAATGTGCGTCAAAACATTATTGAAAAATGCAGAAAAACCGGTAGAGCCAGTGTATTTACCAAGAATAAACAATTCGCATTATCCCTTCCTTTGTAAGATTATGCTATGTCTTAAAGCATTATATGAATCTTTATCACCATTGAGTCTAAAAAACTTATCGGTGTTTTTCGCATAATGGGAGGAGTCATATCTTTTCTGTTTTTTAGTTATTCCTTGTTTTTATACCGTTTCGTTTGGCTAACCCGGCATCAACAGGACGAGTGCCATGACAGCCATGCCTGCCACCAAGCCATAAATGGCATGGTGGTGTTTGCCGTATTCTTCGGCAGCGGGCAGCAACTCGTCAAACGAGATAAAGACCATAATTCCGGCAATCATACCGAAAATGATTCCGAACACGTTGTCATCGAGAAAGGGAGACAATACGAGGTAGCCGATGATGGCTCCCACTGGCTCTGCCAAACCAGACAGAAACGAGAGCCAAAAGGCTTTCTTGCGGCTGCCCGTGGCGTAATAAACAGGTACAGAAACCGAAATACCCTCCGGAATGTTATGTAAGGCAATGGCGATAGTGATGGGGATGGCAATGTTTGCATCCTTCATGGAGGCAAGAAATGTAGCCATGCCTTCAGGAAGATTATGGACAGCCAGTACCAGAGCTGTCACCAAACCCACGCGCAATAATTTTGGCTTTACTTTCGGATGCGGTTTATCCTCTTGATTCATCTCTTCCACCCAATGCATCTCGTGCGGATTCTTGTAGGGGGGAATGAACTTGTCGATGAGTAAAATCAACGCGATACCTCCGAAAAAAGAGAGTGTCGCATAGAGTGTCCCAACGGTTTTGCCGTGTACCCCGACAAGGGTTTGCACGGAAGAGAAAAGGAATTCCATAAACGAAACGTAAATCATCATTCCTGCCGAAAAGCCCAACGAAAGAGAGAGGAACAACGTGTTGGTACGTTTGGCAAAGAAGGCGATGGCGCTACCTATACCGGTAGATAGGCCGGCAAACAACGTAAGAAGAAAAGCTGTGAACACAGGTAGAGGCATGGCTATGACGGATTGGGAGTTAGTGTATCAAAAGAGAGCAAAATACGGTTATGTTTCGAAAAACAGGCCGAACCACCTGCAAAGAATGGCACGCCCGGCAGGAGGAATGGCCTGGTTTGGAGACAAAGCGTTTCATTCACGTGGCAACTAAGTTTAGCCAGAATAGTTAAGTCTGAAGTTGTTCCATGCTGATACCTTCATTTTTTATTTCAATGACTTCTTCGGGAAACGCCTCTTCCGACCGGGAAGCCGCCTTGTTTTGCGTAATCCATGACTCTTCGCAAAAAAAAAGGCCGTCGACTCCTTGCACGAGTGTAACTTCGTCGTTGCTGATGATGTTGATGATACTCATATATGCTGATTGTTTTTTAGAAATTCTAATTGTTTCGATACGGGCTTTAACTTTCGCACCAAACGTAAAGATTCCTGGCAGGGCCTTATGCATTTTCCCATACAGGCGATGGGAGTTGAATCGAACAAAAGATGCCTGACACGTCTCGTTTCGGGATCGACTACAAAGGAGATACGATTGTCCACGACTATGCAGTTCGCTCCACAAGGCTTACATTGCAGACAAGATGAAGAACGGATGTATTGATCCGTTATTTCACGGCTAACGGGATGTTTAAAACGATTTGCTTCCATCTTTCATTATTTATCATGATTTTCTTCCGTCCCTCCTAAAGCAGAGGTATACGCGTTGGTGAAACACTTGTTCACCTCACCGAAAATAAATTCGTGCTGTACACTTCTTTTATCTTCTTGAAAAACTCTCCGCGCTATAGTCGGTAACAGCTCGCGTGTATAATTCTTAGTTGTTAACATAGGCGGGAACGGGGTCCTTTTTTTAGTTACAAAGTTCGTTACATATATTTTCTGTTGCAATACCTTAAAATAATGATTTGTCACCTGTCGTATCCCTATTTTTGTAGTAGCTTGACAATAAGTCTATAGCTTCCAATACACCGTTTCTACCCGTATCAAAGCCACAGACACGCAATTACGTCCAAGCCGTAACGCCCGCCGTTAATTTGATTTTCTTTCGCTATACGCCGGTGGCGGGCCTTGAATAACATCTTCTGACGAAAGTAATCAAGATGGAAGCGGAACTGTCAATCTTACTGCGGGAAGATGTCTTTTTCTTTTTAATCAAAGCGGAAAAGAAGACTGGTACTTGCCGTTTTTTTGCAATGTAGATTCCGCTTTTAGCTATATCATCCAGGGGTTCTTGTATGGATCGTAATCAGTCTGGAAAGTAGCCAATTGCCAATCGGTTACCGGTTTTCTTGTTTCATCGAGTTTGCGCGGTATCTGTGGGGTAAGCCGCAGCTTGGCCGCATCACTCAACCATCTCATGCTATCTTCATAATCCCGGATTCTGACAACGCTTACGTTGTTCGGGGCAATAAGCTTGGTTAACTCATAGACAGCTAAGCGTACCAAGTGTTTTTTCAAGTTGTAATTTCTGGGGTCGTGAAGGGCCAAGTTGAAACCAACGGAGGGTTCATCCGCATTGATGTCGGTTTCCGGATAGAACACATGCCTGTCATAAACCACGTATTCATTTTCAGACAGTTCATATGCGTTATACGCCGAATCGTAATCGGCTATGGCTCCCCAGCAGCTTGAAGCCATCGGGTCGACGTTAGAGTCAAAGTTATCAAGCGATACCAGCGTGAAGAATCCATCTTCATACTCCACGACACTCCACAGGGGGTATTCAACGGGATGCCAGAGTGAGGTTTCGACTTCCAGCCAACCGGCTACCATCGGGATACGAATATCGTCGAACTTGTAGCCGTTTTCTGCGAGACAACTGTAGATCACCCCGTTGTAGTTCACCTTGTCGCCCGGGTAATAGGTCTTAAACTGGGTATAGCCCGACACCTGTTTCATATCGATACAGGTATCGACGCACTTCTCCCAGAAAGTCTTTGTTGCAGGTTTGCGGTAGCCGCTGATGGAACGAATGACCTCATGGATTTGTCCTTCGAAGTAGATATGCACGCCCACGGGATAGGTGACGCGCCGGTCGTAGTCGGCGATACACTTTCCTTTGGCCAGTTCTTTCTCGACTTCGTAGTTCTCCGAGAGATATTCCACGACCGATGCCTCGGCCGCTTCTTCCGCCCGGACAAAGTGTTCGCCGTTACCGCGGGTAAGTTGTGCGAGTACTTCGGGCGTGATGATACCCAGGTAATCGTTGTTATTGAGAAACCGTCTATACATATTTTTGCTTCATTATCTAGTATGAAAATCCTTCCTGGATGACCGAGGTCGATACGATATAGCCATTCGCATCACCGCTCTTGAATTTGTACCAACTGTCACGCAGATAGTAGCAAAGCAGGTAGTCCAGACAATCGGACAGATGACCGTAACGCTCGTACTTCACGCCTGTTTTCGGATCGGTTGTCTTTTGCTTGGACTTGGTGCCATCCTCGTTGCGGAGCTGGTAAATCAGATCCCGTGTGAGATTGCGACACTTGACGTCAATCTGGACTTCCCAACCGTTATACCCATCGAATACCTCATTGACGAACTCGCAACGGGTAACCTGTGGAGGTTGCTTACGCAGCAGCTTCACCTTCGGTCGCAGGACGCCTTTACCGAACGTCCCGACGATAATCGTGTAGTTGTTTACACCGTCCTCGTTCGTGGTAGAACGTTGCAACCCGGAAGGGTCACCGGTCACATCCACTCCGCCGATATGCTTGTCCCGGTAAAGTTTCAGGCGAACCTTCCGTGCCAGTGCCGGGGTGTTGTTCTCTTTCTCCTCCGGCCTGCCGAGTATCTCTTCCAATATATAGACCTTCTTGTTTTCATAATCTATCTGTGCAGAGAGTACCGACATTTGGGGAGCGACATTGAAGTCCCACACCGTGATGAGCGGTCTGGTCGGATCGTACGCCCTTTCTTTCAGTCCGGTAACGAGATGCCGGGCGCCGTCGAAACTGCTGTAAATCGCCATATCATTGGCTTCCACGAAATCCCAGTTACCATAGAGCAGACGTTCCTTTGTCGCCTGGTCCCGGATCTTGTTCAGAGCCGCCTCGTACACCTGACGGAAAGCGATATTCGGGTTGTCGAACACGGAGAATGGAATGTACGCTTCACCCTCACGGCAGATGACTTTTTCTCCGTTCTCGCCCTGAACGAAGCGGGAACGCACCCAGTTAATCGTCGGGTTGGTAGTAAGCAGCATTCTCGGGGTCTTGAATGTCTCATGGGTCCTCCAGCGGAGACGGGAGAACAACACTTCGACAGCCCGCTCCGAGATTTCCGACACCTCGTCCACCATGGCGATGGTGTATTCGGAAGAACCGAAACGCTCGAAGTTGGGGTCGCTGGGAATGTCCGACATCTCTTTCATGATGATGACCGAGTCGTTCCAGAATGTGAGCGTGCCTTCGAGATTGTTTATCTTGTAGTTTATGTCCTCTTTCAGTCCCCAGTCCTTCAGTATCGACTTGATGGTGTTCCATGTCGATTCCTTCAATGACTTGAGTGTCTTACGGGCCACCACCGCACGGATATTCTCGAACCGGATACATGAAGACACCAGCCAAACGCTGCCGATGAAGGAATTGTGCGTTACAGTAAAGTCGTCAGCGACATAAAGACCGCAAGGATCATCAACCGTGATACAGCGTCCCTTCCGTCTCCCGATATATTCGACATCGATAATCCTTTTCCCGGGTTCTGACGCTCCACCGTTGAACTCATACCGACATCTCGCTTTTTTCCTTGACAAACCGACCAGTTCCGGATTCATACGGGTACGGAAGTACACATTGTAACAATCCTTGCATTGGATGAAGTTTCCTGCCTTGTCCTTATATCCTGCAGGAGGCTTTTTGATTGTCGCTATACCTCCCAAAGAGCGTATGACAAATGCCACGTCCTCCGCTAACCGGCTGCTTGTCGTGCAGTAAGACATGTACCCCCTTCCAACGACATAGCCGTCGGTATCCATCAGCCCCTGGATGAGCTGTTTACGCTCTTCAACAGGGGCGTATTTATATTGCCGGGGAATGAACTTGTTGGCAGAATCACATCTTTCCAAGCCAAGCACCCTCAGCGCATCCACTAAGTTACGGTCATAAATCACATAACTTTGGGCTTTATTCCCGCTTTTTCTCTGATAATGGCCCATATCATATCCTGCGGACATGAATCTTTGGACAATTTCATCATCCGTTGTCGTGAGTAACACAGAATTGGCCGCCGTCACGGATTTCGTAATGCACCCATCGCCGAGAATAGCCCCGAGAATATAAGGTTCTATGGGGTTGGGATGTCTGTACCGTTTTCCCGAAGTAAACTGTACCGGGGCGCACAGGGGAATAGTCAAATTACTACCTCTATGCATCCCGTGTTTCTTACGCTGCATCCAATCGTGAATAATCCGGGTACTCCAAAGTCTCTCGTTGTTCCGGTTCCACCCCGTATCTTTCCGTTCCGTCCTTTTGTGACTTTGATGAAGTTTCCACAAATGTCCCGCGGAACAGTCGAAATATGTCCCGTCGATAAAGTGGATACGGTAGTAATCATGTCTTTCAACAGGGTGTAGCCAGATTATCCGTTGCTGCCCTCCGGTTGTGGCAGAGGATATGATGTCCCCGACTTTCAAATCCCGAACTTTGCGGAAACCGAAAGGAGTACATACCGTTGAATCCAATGGCGCCGCTTTCCCGCCGCCTGCCGCTCCGCCTCCCAGTATCAGCTGTGGCAGGTTCTGCGACTTGCAATGCCTGCACTGCGGCCTGTACTGCGGGTTACCTTGCGGATCATAGCCAACAAGGATTTGCTCGATCTCCCCGCCACAATGGGGACAATAGTTTGGCTGCAAGAGTTTCCAGAGTTCATATTGCCGTGGGGACGGTTTGAACTCGATGCGCAGGTTTCTGGGTGGTTTGAGCCTGTTGATCGCCATTCGCTTTATACAATCTGAATGGTTATGTCCCCTTCGGACTCGAGTATGGCATACAGTTCTTGGAAAGTGGCACGGGATTCCAAAACTTTTCCTTTGACCGTATTCTTTCCCACGATGATACAGCCGGCGGAATCGACTTCTGTATTGCCGGAGTGGACCAAGATGCCGAGGAAATGTGGCACATCATGCAGATATGGCATTTTCTTCTTGTACCTGGGACTGTACTGAAGGGTGACTTTATAAGTCCCGGCAGGAATGGCTGTCTTGGCATAGACTTTTTCCGCGCAGGTACAGGAGCGACCACAGGAAGTGTCCGGACAGGTTGCCGGAAGTTCCCTCACGACATCTTCGATGGTGTTACAGAAAAACTTGCCATCGATAGACAAGTCGCCTATAGTGTAGGTCTGGCCTTTGAATTTGCGGTTGAGTGTCAGTTTCATACTTCGATACTATTTGTATCGAAAGAGTAGAGACCGACACCGGCTAATGTTTGTTATATGTGCTTATAAAAAGAGGATATTTCAGAAAATGATGTATCTTTGTAACCGGATTGACAGTATTTAATCAAGAATTGATATGACAAAAGCGGATATCGTCAGGGAAATAGCAATGCAGACCGGTCTGGAGAAGCAGGTCGTGTTGCAAATTGTTGAAGGATTCATGGATAGCGTAAAGTCTGCCATGATAAACGGCGAGGAGATTTATCTTCGCGGCTTCGGTTCTTTTATCATCAAATACCGTGCGGAAAAGACGGCACGCAACATAAGCAGGAATACCACGATAATAGTGCCTGCCCACAATATCCCGGCATTCAAACCGTCAAAAGCCTTTGTAGAAAGGATGAAATCAGATAAATAAGGTGATTATATGCAACAGGAGCGTTATTCAGATGCTCTTGTTACTTTATACAGGGCAACGAGGTTGGCATTGTCCGATTGGAACAGGAAACGGCCGTTGCTTAAAAGGCATTCGTGGATGGCGTTGTCATTAGGATCCGATTCCAATAAAGACTCCGCCTTGTTTTTATCGATAAGCAGCATTTCTATGCCTTGTACTGTGGCGGCAGTCGCATCAGCAGGAATTTTCATAAGTTCATCCATCAGATTCATGTCATTCATAATATCTCCGTATTTGGCTTGAGTCCCGTCAAGCGTTCAGTATACCAAGACCAAAAAGCGTGGGACATAACTCGTAGCACCGAGGTTCTGGTAAACCTATCCGCAAACAAGTTAAGCCCACGCAAAAGCATAGGCGAAAACTGTTTGTCCTGCGGATAAGTGAATTTTACCAGATTTCGATGCATGACAAAAGTTAACGCTTTCCGTTTTTTATTATGTCGTTCTGCCAATACACTTTTTATGCCGTATCTGCAGAAGACCGGCCATTATATGACAACGGCCGATGTGTTAAGGCTATTTCTTGGATTCTTCCAAAGAAACCTTGCGAAACTCCTTCATCAATTTTTCCAGTTCCAACGAAGCCTTGCGGGCACGGGTACCTGCGGCCTTGTTGCCTTTTTCAATCTGAAGTGCCGCATCCGTGGAGAATGTAGCATATACTTCCTGTATTTTTGAAACCAATTCTTTCATATAAATTCTATTTAAGTTATTGATTACAAAGGTAGTGAAATTATTCGAAAATAAAAGCGATTTTGTCAATATAATAACTATCTTTCTGGTAATCAGTAAGATTTAACACCCATTGTAGAGTGTAATTATTCACCAACACAGAAAATCCTCCGTATTCCGGAGGATTGCAGGGGAATTGCCAAGGTATTTGCGAGTATATGGACATGCACAATCAGAACATTTCTTCCATTTGCCGTTTGATTTCTTCCCGTTTCGTATTCTTGTAGTAGTGCTTATAGATGGTCAATGGACTGTTGCCCGCCATCTCTGCAATCACATATGGATTGTTACCGGCATCTACCATCTTTGATATGAAAGAACCACGGGCGGAATACCAGGTGATGTTTTCTTTAATGCGTAGTATCTTGCATGCTTTCGTCAAGGTTTGTGAAAGACGTGTGGAAATTTGCTTGACACGTGTAGTCTTCTTGGAAGTGGTCGTGTGTTTATGTGTAAAAACAGGAAATACATAATTTCCGTAACTTTGCCCACGGTATTTATTCATGATGGCTTTTGCTTTGCTGAGAAGCTCCGGTTTGGCTGTTTTGGGAAACTTGATACGTTCATAGACGATGCGGTCTTCCTGGACCAAATCCCATGTCAGGTTACAGACATCGACATTCGCCATACCTCCGGTATAGTAGCTGAACAGGAACAAATCAAGATGCAACTGCTCTTTCTTCGTAAACAGGGTACGGTCAACATTTGCAATTTTTGCTATGACTGTTTCCGGGACTGCTCTTGAAGTGCTTTCCGGCCAATTGATATCATCACCGAGACAGAGGAAGTTCTCCATATTCACCCCGTACATCTCTTTCTTTTCCGCCTGCCTGCATACGGCACGGAGCAACCTCAATTTGTGCGTGAGTCCGGCCTTGTTGCCGTTTCTGATACCTCTTTCTTTAAGCCAAAATGCAAAGTCAAGAAGAAACTCTTCTGTAATGTCAGCAAAGAAATAAGAGGAAAAGGCTTTTGCATATTTTTCTTTTGTAAACGCCTGCAGTTCATGCTTGAGATAGACATACCGTTTGGCATTGGTCGTACTATCGACGATCTGCCCGTTCTTGATGCGTTTCTTGTTTTTGAATGTCTCTTCAAGATAATCGATCATCTGCTGGACGCTCTTTACTTTGACCTCGGGTTTTGCCGCCTTGATTTCATCGAAGCAATGTGACAACTGGACGGGCGACCAGTTTCTGCCTTCCATCTCCCAGGTATCAGCGACATGCAGATATTTGGTTCGCAAATCGAAAAGCAGTTTGTTCTTGGTAGTGGCTTCCGCACTCCCTACACGGAAACTCTGAGACTTGACATCCCAGTCTTTTAATAGCCCTGTAATGTTTATAACCTTCGGCACACGGGCGTAACCGGTCTTGAAGAAAATCATCTCCAGCTTGACCATCTTGGTGTCTTTCGGGTTCTGCTTACCCCTAATGTTAATCGTATACATAGATTGATAACGAGTTAGTTAATGGCTTATTATTAATTCGTATTAGTAGGAATCAATTGGTATTAATTAACCTACATAGAAACCTACATGAAAAGAGTAGTTTCCTTAGCGAAATAATGTTTATACAAATAAATCCGTACGTGTGTCATTATCTAACTTGTTATCAATCAAATATTTCTATCATTTACGAACGTTGTGTCCGAAAAAAGAGTGTGCCATAACAGATACACCTTTATTCATTATGCATATAGTTGATAAAACATCAATAACACAGAAA
>ERZ857775.824-NODE-824-length-41960-cov-11.018232_pt1 | contig 41960 bp, 45 predicted proteins | sample MGYA00519698_ERZ857775 | MGnify/ENA primary metagenome ERZ857775 (study PRJEB31778, sample SAMEA3449363) | human gut metagenome | biome: human gut; feature: human-associated habitat; material: faeces | place: United Kingdom | collected 2010/2012 ...
TTGGCAACAACCTCATCATAAGATTGCTCGATTCTTCCCGAAACAATTGCCGCTGTGTTTTTGGCAACAAATGTAAACCAAAACCTGAAAAAATTATCTTCAAGCTGATAAATCGATCTTTTCGATTTCGGTTCGGTTACGGGAATTTCTTTTTTTACAATACCAAGTGAGTTTAGATTTGCAATATATTTTGTGCAAAGACCATTTTCAACACCGATGGTTGACGCTATCTCGGAAAGCTTGCTTTTTCCCGATGCAATAGCTGAAATAATCGCATTATACGTCGCAGGTTCTCTAAGTTCCTGTTTCAAAAGATTTGACGGTTCTTCATACAGCATTGCATTCTTATCAAATAAATTATCAAGCAAATTTTCCTTAATTGTCAGATTCGGCGAAAACTCTTCAAGATATAAAGGAACACCGCCGGTTATTCCGTACATAATTGCTTTTTCTTCATTTGTGTAATTCGGAAACCACTTACCTGTATCATAATAGTCAAACGGTTCAATCTTAAATTGTGCCGTTCTTCTTCCGTAAAGCGGACTTTGATAACCAAGTACCTGCTTTTCCATAAAGCTCATTGATGAGCCGCACAAAATCACAAATAATTTTGTTTTCTTGAAACTGTGGTCTATATATCCCTGCAAGACAGATGATATACTTTTATCCGCTTTTGCAAGATACGGATATTCGTCAATAACAAAAATTATTCTTTTATTTTGTGATAACTCTTCAAGTCTTGAAAACGCATCGGCAAAGCTTTTATATTTAAATTCTGCATTTGATTCACCATTTTGAAGGTACGAAATTGCACCTGACAATATTTCAAGATTTTGCTCAGCATTACTCTCTATCGCAGGAAAGAATACCGTATCTTTATCTTTGCAGAATTCGTTAATTAAGGTGGTTTTGCCGACACGTCTGCGTCCGTATATAATAGCCATTTCAAATTTATCACTTTTATACATTCGATTCAATTTGGAAAGCTCGTTCTCTCTTCCTATAAACATACGCCCACCTCCGGATAGTATATTTAGATATACTATATTATAATATACTATTACGATTTTGTCAAGGATTTAAATTCAATATAATCAATGTAACAGCCGCAAAACATTCATATTCTCTTTCCCAGATTCAAAAACGCATATGTAAAATCCATATGTCTTTGAACTCGGTCTTTTTGTGTCAATGTTATCAATAACGGGTCGCCCTCGCGGATACGCATTGTACGGCGGATTTCTTTCGGAATTACAATTCGCCCGAGGTCGTCTATTCTTCTTACTATTCCTGTTGCTTTCATATATATAAAACTCCTTTTTGCAATATTTTTTATTCACATTTCATATTATCTGCAAATAAAGGTGTTTTATGTAATTTTATATTTGGTTTTAATTGGCAGTTTTAAACACACCGCTTCAATAAGATTTTCAACTTCTGCCAAATTTATATCGGCGTTAAGCTCACACCGGCATACATCCCAATGCATATTTCTTTTTTCGCTATCAACTATTTCCCACGATTTTTTCATATTTCCAACTTTTCGAAAACAAGCGATTTTTCTCAATTAAAATTCAGCCGCACGGCACAACGGTCTTATATTATCCGGTTTATCGAACAAAAACGCCTTATATACTGTGTTTTCCGTTCGTTTCCATTCTTTCGGCAACGAAATTATTTTTTCTTTCTCTGTATCAAAATCAATCGGCTCAATATAAACATCTTTCAATGTACTGTTAGCACAGCATACAAGAACAAGCTGTTTTACACCGCTTTGAGCAACGACTTTCACCTGTGATTCGCTTATAAATTCAACATAATTATTAGGCTTGTCCTCAATTTTTGTAAACGCTTTGATACGCGGAGCAGCCTCAAACGCCATCCAACCGCCTCTGTACAAATAGGATTTACCTGCACTTTCGTTAAGCGTTATATATCCGTTTTGAACCGTTGCAACCACTGCAAAGCTGCTGCCGTTTTCAATCTTTACGGGTACATCAAGCTCTATGCAATTAAAGCCGCCGTATTCCAAATCAACGGTTTTTGACGCAGCCGGCACCATATTTTGAGGATTAAAATCTTTTTCCGAAACGTTGGTATAAACTTCAACGGTACACTCCGTATTCTGTCCCGAAATTCCAACACTGACCGCTTTTATTTGTTCACTTTTCTCCGCCGTTCCCTTTTTCGCTTTAAAAACATTTGCAGCCTTTGTAATTTTTACCAGACTTCCTATTCCAAAGTCCTCTGCCTTTGCATCATAAAAATAGTTATAGTCATACTTATTGTTTTCCGCATAGTCAAAAGCATAAATCTGTTCACAGGTAACCTCGTACGAAAGATAAAAATACGGCAATGAATTATAACTGTTTTTAACCAGCCAGCCGCCGTTCAGCTTTGCTCCTCCCGGAACAAAACTCTCCGCCGAAAGCGTATCGTCCCAGCCGATAACCGTACAAGCGTGCGGCTGTCCGCTTTTGTCGTTATTCGGATTATATCGTTCGGCCTCCCTTGCATTATTATACGAAAAAGTGACTGCCCCGTATTGTACAATGGCACGTTTCATCTTTTCTCTTGCATCGGTGCTTTGCGCAAGGTTCACACCGTCCACAAAAATTGCACTTTCCAGCTTATATTCCGCACCGGTCCAGCCGTTTATATTATACGGCAAATTCGCACTGACCGGGCCGCACCAAGTTGAAAGCAGTCCGGCGGCATACTTTGTTCCGCTGCCCGAATATTTCCATTCACCGGATTGCGGCGTTCTCTCTCCCGATGTATTCCCCAAAGGATCCGCGCCTCGATTATGTCTTGCGTACCCTATCTGCTGCGGCGACAAAAAACACGCTCTCGCCGTAACCGCTGTATCGATACCTTTTCTCAACACAGATGCTTCCGATGCGCTTGCCGTTGAATATGCCCAGCACAGTGATGTGTTACCCTGATCCCTGACAGGCGTTATTATTCCGTATTCACGGCTGTCAAACCTCGGCTGTGCCGCAAGCATTTCAATATCGGCGTTTCTTAAGGACTCCGGTGACTTTATATCGTCCGCATATGCTGTCTGCGTCAAAAATGCCGCAACACATACAACGCCCCAAAATATATGCATTAATTTAGCTTTCATTTTGTTATCGCCCTTTCATATCAATTCAAAATCCGCAGCTCTGCGCTTGCAAATTTATTGCTGTATATTCCCCTTTAGTTCAGCAAACAAAATGGTTATCAGGAATAATTCCTGATAACCATTTTACTGTAAATGTTTGCGTTTGTCAACACAAGAATTTGAAATATTTAATTTTTACGTTCAATTTCGTTTTTATGCACAATAAAAAATATAATATTTATATTACCATCACAGAAAGGCAGGTTTAAATCTTATAATTTAGCTAACCGTTTCTCATTTTATTATTAAGCTCTCTCTGTTTTTTGGTTTCTGTTATCGGTTTTATTACTTTTAGAACCGCAACAGGCTTTCGTGTTTCACGTTATGCTCACGCAAAAAACATTCCACATCTATTATATTCATTTTTTCATTAAAGCTGAAATTTAAATTTTCGTCACATTTGTCAAGCGATATTCGCTTGGTGATTTACCGCTCATTTTTTTGAAAATTCTGTTGAAATTTCTGACGCTTTATATATAGTTTTTTCGTATATAAATATGTTATAGTTATAATTTCCGATTGAATTTGAGATTTGATGAATCATAACAATTCCACCTCATATCTTAACCTTTGTCTATAATTATATAATTATTTTCTTGCATTGTCAAGTCTTTTAAGATATATTAAAGACAGGAGGTCGATTTGAATGAACGGGATGATATTTTCGATTGAGGAATTTTCTATATATGACGGGCCGGGGATAAGAAGTACGGTGTTTTTAAAAGGCTGTCCCTTGAGGTGCAGCTGGTGCCACAATCCCGAAGGCAGGAATACGTATCGGGAGCTTATGAAAAATCCGAACGGCTGTATACATTGCGGAAGCTGCTTGGATAAAGGCGGCAGATTGACCGAGGAAAGTATAAAAAAGTGTCCGATGAATCTGATACGGATGTGTGGTGAAACGGTTGAGCCTAACGAGCTTTGTGTACGGCTTTTGAAGAATGAGGATATGTATTCGGACGGGGGCGGAGTTACCTTTTCCGGCGGCGAGCCGCTATATCAAAGCGATTTTTTGCTTACCTGTCTTGAAAGCTTAAAGGATAGGGTTCATACGGCAGTGCAGACAAGCGGCTTTTGCAGCGAACCGACATTTGAAAATATTCTTGCTGCGGCGGATTATTTTCTTTTTGATTTAAAACTTGCTGACGAAAAGGAGCATATCCGATATACCGGTGTTTCAAATAAGCTGATTCAGAAAAATTTCAAAAGGCTTGCAGCGTCGGGAAAAAGCTTTGTTACAAGGATTCCTCTGATTCCGGGTGTTACCGATACCGAACACAATATAGAAGCAATAGCGGAGTTTATGAACAAAAACGGAGTTTTTTATGCCGAACTTATGCCATACAACAAAATGGCGGGCGGAAAATATAAGGCAATCGGAAGGGAATATCGGCCGGACTATGACCCGACAGCCGAAGTAAAAATAAGGAAAGATATATTTAAAAACCATAATATAGAAATAACAATTTTGTGAGGAGTGTGTTTTATATGACAGAGAGAGTGAAGGAACTGCTGCGGCTGCTGAAATCAAAGGAGCATAAAAAACAGAGAGAACATACAGAGCAACCGGAATGCAGGGATTTATACGATGTAAACCACAGGGCGGAATATTTTGAAAAAATATTGGAACACGAAAAGCCTATCATTTTCGAAAATGACAGGATAGGGTTTAATCGCAGCGATGATTGTACGATTGCGTCATCAGGAGGAAATGTGACGCCCGACTATTATTACGTAATTTCAAACGGTTTTGACAAAATTACCGAAGAAATTCGGGAAAGCCGCAAAAAGCATCCCGAAAATTCGGAATATGCCAATGCTCTGCTGAGGTGTATCGATGCGGCATACAAGCTGGCGGATAAATACAAGACTCGTGCAAAGGAGCTTGGAAACAAGGAGCTTTATAATGCGCTCTGTCACATTCCGCATAAAGGCGCAAACAGCTTTTACGAGGTGTGTGTATTTCTGAAACTGTCAATCTTTCTAATAAGAATGGATTTTGCAAATCATATAACTCTCGGAAGATTCGACCAATATATGTACTCGTTTTATCTTAAGGATAAAGAACGGGGTGTTTCGGATGAGGAAATATTTGAAATAATCGAAGAATTTTTCATCTCGATAAACTTTGATACCGACCTTTATTTTGGGGTTCAGCAGGGCGACAACGGACAAAGTATGGTTTTGGGCGGCTTTGACAGAGAAGGCAAAAGTATGTTTAACGAGCTTTCGAGAATGTGTATGGATGCGTCAATGGAGCTGTTGCTGATTGATCCAAAGATAAATTTGAGAGTTGGCAAGAATACACCGAATAAACTTTTTGAGTATGCAACACATATGACGAAAAAAGGGCTTGGATTTCCACAATATTGCAACGATGATGTTGTTGTGCCGGGCTTGGTTAAACTTGGCTATGATATAGATGACGCGCTTGATTATACCGTTGCGGCGTGCTGGGAGTTTATAATCCCCGGAAAGGGAGCGGATATTCCAAATATCGAAACAATGGATTTTCCTCATATTGTCAGTGATGTAATAACGGAAAAGCTTGAAGAATGTGATACTTTTTCCGAACTGCTTGATTATATTAAAAATGCGATTCAAGCGGAATGTGACAGAAAAATTGAAAGCAGAAAGTCATTTAAAAATCCGCCGCTTCCGCTCTGCTCAATCTATATGAACGGCTGTACAAATACGCTTGCGGATATGTATAACAACGGTGTGAAATACACCAATTTCGGCTGTCACGGCGCAGGTATAGCCAATGCAGCAGACGCTCTTGCGGCGGTAAAAAAGGCGGTCTATGACGATAAAACAGTGGATAAGAAGGATTTACTTTGTGCGCTCTCAAATAATTTTGAAGGCTATGCAAAAGTGAGGAATATCTTAAAATCATACCCGAAAATGGGGAATAATGATGATTATGTTGATGATATTGCGATCGAGCTGATGTCCGAGTTTGCAAATGATATGAATAATCGTGATAACGGATGCGGCGGTATTTGACGTGCCGGCACGGGCAGTGCGATGGAATATATTTGGAAAGGTGAAAAATGCCCGGCAACAGCGGACGGAAGATTGGCGCACACCCCGTATTCGTCGAGCTATTCACCATCACTCGACGCAAATGCCGACGGACTTTTATCGGTGTTTAAATCATTTACTAAATTTGACCTTACAAATATAATAAACGGCGGACCGATGACAATCGAAATTCATGATACGGTATTGAAAAACGAAATCGGAACAAAAAAGACAGCGCTGTTGGTTAAAAAATTCATTGAACTCGGCGGACATCAGCTGCAGCTTAATTCGGTAAACCGAGAAAAGCTGCTTGATGCACAAAAGCATCCTGAGAATTATCCTAATCTGATTGTGCGTGTTTGGGGCTGGAGCGGATATTTTAACGAGCTTGATTTGAAATATCAGAATCATATCATAAGACGCTGTGAATATGTGGTATAGAAAATATTATAAACTTGCCGTATGAATACTGTGCATTGCGGCTCCGATATTTGGTTTTTGCACACAACGTAAAACCAAATATCGGAGCGTTTGCGAGTTAACCCCGAATTTTGTGCAAAGTCACAACTTTTTGACAACTTTTTGACAACTTTTTTATCGCAAAATGAGCCAAAATGAACCCTCTGAAAAACATAAGAAAAATCCTTGAAGACGCCGTTTTTAAAGCATTTTCAAGGATTTTTGTGCTGGTGGAGATATGGGGATTCGAACCCCAGACCTGTTACATGCGAAGCAACCGCTCTCCCAACTGAGCTATACCCCCACATTGAAAAATAGCCGAAACCATTCCGTTTCGGCTGGCTGCCTGACTAGGATTTGAACCCAGACAAAGTGAGTCAGAGTCACTTGTGCTAACCATTACACTATCAGGCAAAATAAATGGTGCGAGCAGTGGGACTTGAACCCACACGCCATAAGCACACGCCCCTCAAACGTGCCTGTCTGCCGGTTCCAGCATGCTCGCATTTTTGTCAGCCGTTCTTGAAAGCCAACTCGTTTATTATACTACCTTTTTTCGGATTTGTCAACCCCTTTTTTTAACTTTTTTTAATTTTTTCAAAAAATTTCTAAAAAAACATTTTTCATTCCTTAATGCGCTCATTCTCGAGATGTATTTTAATCCTCGTTACGGGATATACCCGACAACTGCATTTAAAACCGAAAGCATTCCGCATCGGCAATGCCTTGAATAATTTTTCTGTTACATTTTAATTAAATGGCTTGACATTTGATTAAACGAAGTTTATATTATTAATGTAGCAATATCAATTCAGTGCATACAATTTAACTTCTTATCATTTCTTTCCCTGCGGATAAGATAAATTTAATTATAACCTATGCCGATGCGGGGCGGCGGAACGGAGATTAAAATGAAAAAAATATATATTGCATCTTGTGTTCCGGACGGCGGAATTTATCGGTTTTCGATGTCGGATAACAAGCTTAACCGAGAATCTTTCACGCCTGTTGACCAACCGATGTTTTTTGCCGTAAATGATAACAAAATGCACGTTCTTTTACGCGACCCCTTCGGCAACGACATAAGCGGAATGTGTACGTTTGACATTGACCCTGACGGAAATTTAACAAACAAAAGCGAAACGATACCCACAAAGGGAAAAGTTGCTTGTCACATATGCACCTGTGACGATGATGTTTATGCGGTAAACTATTCATCGGGCAGCGCAATACACTTTCCCGACACTCTCGCAGTTCACGAAGGCAAGGGAATAAATCCCAAACGCCAGGAAATGCCGCACACACACTTTGTCGGCGCAACACCCGACAAAAAGTATATCTGTGTCACCGATTTGGGGCTTGACAAAATCTTTTTCTGTGACAGAAATCTAAACACCTGTTTCACAGCCACTGTCCCCCAAGGTTACGGCGCAAGACATCTCGCTTTTTCGGATGACGGACAATATATTTATTGTGTAAACGAACTCGTTTCGTCCGTTACCGTTTTTGAGTATGACGGCAAAAGCGTAAAACCGCGTGAAACCTACTCCGCTTTGCCTAATGAGTTTTGCGGAACAAATCTGGGCGCGGCAATCCGCATTTACAAAAATCGTCTTTATGTTTCAAACCGCGGACACAATTCGATTGCGGTCTTTGACATTAATGATGATAAGCTCGAATTATCCGACTTTATAATGACGGGCGACCATCCCAGAGATTTCAACATCGCCGATGATATGATTTTTTGCTGTAATATGAACGATGACACCGTTACGCTTTATTCAATTAATGATAGCTTTAGGCTAATCGATACCATATCGGTCAAAGCTCCGCTTTGCGTGAATTTCGAATAATCTTCACCCTCTGTGCCGCATACGCGGCACAGAGGATTGTCGGATATATACATTCCGACATTTTTAATTACATACCTTTTGTATCAAATGACAAAATGCAAATTTTTTTAAAAATTTTGTTGACAAACCGAATTTCGTATGATATACTGTTACCAGATTAGATGAGATGAGATTAGACGAGCAAATTTAATATTAGTGTATTTATTGATATTCTATATCATTATAATATAATTGCTTTTGGGTCTTATCCGCTGATAAGGTCTTTTTTTGTTATATAAGACCGATTATTAAAAAATCAGATTAGGAGAGATGAGAAAATGAAAACAATCAACACAAACACACAAAAGGCAGAGAGAAACACATTATCGTTCAAAAGCTTGCTGAAAAGAGCAGTTACGTTTGCTGCCGTTGCCGCAATCGGCATTTCGGCACTTTCGGGTTGCGGAAGTTCGAACCAACAGGCATCGCAAACCGATTCGGACAAGAAAGTCTATAAAATCGGCATCACGCAAATTTCGGATCACCCGTCACTGGATAATTGCCGCAACGGATTTATAAAAGGTCTTGAAAACAAAGGCTTTAAAGACGGCGATAACATAAAGCTCGAATATGTCGGCGCACAAGATGATATGTCAAAGAATACTCAGATTGCATCAAATTTTGCCGCTGAAAATCTTGACTTGGTATGCGGCATAGCAACCCCCTCGGCACAGGCACTGTACGCGGCGTGTCTTGACAAAAAGATTCCGGTAATCTTTAATGCCGTATCCGACCCGGTTGCGGCAAAACTTGCCGAATCGGACACAAAACCCCTCCCCGGAATAAGCGGAATATCCGATAAACTTCCGGTTGAGGCACAGCTTAAACTTATAAGAGAAGTCCTTCCCGATGCTAAAAAGATTGGTATTTTATACTCAACGGGCGAAGCGAATTCGGTCAGCACATTAGAGGATTACAAAAAGCTTGCTCCGAATTACGGCTTTGAAATTGTTGAAAAAGGTATATCCAAAAAAGCCGATGTTCCTGCGGCAGCCGATATTGTATTAAACGAAGTTGACTGTATCTCAAATATGACAGATAATACCGTTGTTGCGTCATTGGCAATCATTCTCGACAAAGCATCGGCAAAGAATATCCCCGTATTCGGTTCTGAAGAAGAACAGGTCGGAAACGGCTGTATCGCATCCGCAGGGCTTGACTACTTTAACCTCGGAATCCAAGCCGGTGAAATGGCTGCAAAAATCTTAAACGGCGAGGATGTTTCGACAATTCCTTATGAAACATTGACCGAAAGCAAAATCACCGTAAACAAATCGGTCGCCGAAAAACTCGGTATCTCAATACCCGAAAGCGTTATGTCAACCGCTGACGTTAAATAAACATTAAATTTAAATTCTCTTACCCATATCTGCGCTCTGTGGCGGTATGGGTAAGAATTGCGTTGAATAACAAAATTTCAAAGCCGCACACCTGCGGCAGATAGGAGAACACTGTGACGGATATTATTATCGGAATACTTGAACAGGGTCTTATTTACGGAATAATGGCTCTGGGAATATACATAAGCTATAAAATACTGGACTTTCCCGACTTGTCGGCAGACGGAACGTTCCCGCTCGGCGCAGCGGTTTGCGTTGCCCTGCTTGTGCGTGACGTAAACCCGTGGTTGTGCCTGCCGGCCGCATTTATCGCGGGTGCACTCGCCGGAATGCTTACAGGTATACTGCACGTTAAACTGCATATCAAGAACCTGCTCGCAGGCATTCTTACGATGACAGCGCTTTATTCAATCAATTATCGCATAGTCGGCAAGCCTAACGAGTTTTTGATGGGAAAGGACACGATTTTCACACTTCCCTCCTCCGTTCCGCAAACAATCTTTTCGTTCAGATACCTGATAATAATATTTGTTATTGCTCTTATTATAAAATACATATTGGATTGGTATCTGTCAACCAAATCGGGCTTTTTGCTGCGCTGTGTCGGCGAAAACGAAAGACTTGTATCCTCTCTTTCTCAAAACCCCGGGAAGGTTAAAATCATAGGTCTTGCCGTCTCAAATGCCCTCATCGCTTTGTCGGGCGCAATGGCTTGCCAGCGTTCCCTGCAATTCGACATCACATCGGGTACGGGAATAATGGTTACGGGCCTTGCGGCAGTTATAATCGGAACAACCATATTCAAAAAGATAAAATTTGTCAGAACAACTTCGGGCGTACTCATCGGAATGGTTATATACAAGGCTTGTATTTCCGCTGCGCTCGCAAGCGGTATGGAGTCATCCGACACAAATTTGATTATATCGGTTTTATTTGTCCTGACGCTTGTTTTGAACGATATAATGTCGGGCAAAAAGAAAGGAGAAAACGCCAATGCTTAGACTTGAAAACATTTCAAAGGTTTTTAAACCAAATACCGTTGATGAAAAGGCGTTGTTTTCCGACTTTTCTTTCGTTGCGGAAAAGGGCGAATTTATATCCGTTATTGGAAGCAACGGCTCGGGCAAGACCACGATGCTGAACATTATCTCGGGTGAGGTTAAACCTGACTCGGGGAAAGTCATCCTCGGCGGTACGGATATTACATCACAAAAGGATTACGTCAGGTCAAAAAGGATTGCGCGTGTGTACCAAGACCCATCACAGGGCACTTGTCCGACAATGACAATCCTTGAAAATATGTCGATTGCCGATAATAAAGGTAAGCGTTTCGGGTTGGGACGCGGTTTAAATACAAAACGTGCCGATTATTATAAGACAAGACTCGAAGTCCTTGGAATGGGTCTTGAAAACCGACTCGGAACACAAACAGGAAGTTTGTCGGGTGGACAGCGCCAGGCTCTTGCTCTGATTATGGCAACGCTTAAAACCCCCGATGTATTGCTGTTAGACGAACATACCGCCGCTCTTGACCCGAAATCGGCAGATATTGTTATGAAACTCACCGATGAAATCGTCAAAGGCGAGAATATCACAACCATTATGGTCACGCATAATTTAAGATATGCCGCAGAGTACGGCTCACGTACCGTTATGATGCATGACGGAAAAGCAATAATGGATATTCGCGGCAATGACAAAAAAAACAACTCGGTCAACGATTATCTTAATGTCTTTAACAGCATCAGTATTGAATGTGGAAATTAAACGCAACACAGCCGCGGAGATGTATCCGCGGCTGTTCAATTTTACGGTTTTAATCATTAGCTCAGTTTTAAAAAAGAATAACATAAAAATAATATAAAAAGCGGAAAAAACGCTTGACTTTTACAACATAATAGGTTATAATATAAAAGTTGTCGGGGCGTGGCGCAGTTTGGTAGCGCACTTGGTTTGGGACCAAGGGGCCGCAGGTTCGAATCCTGTCGCCCCGACCAGTGCAGAAACCCTTGAAAATGCTTTAAAAACGGCGTTTTCAAGGGTTTTTCTTATACTCAAGCGCACCTTAAAAACAGCTTAAATTTGCTCAAATTTGCCGAAAATGTCAGTCAAATGTCAGTCAAATATCAGATTGAATCTGACGGATATATACCTATTTCCTCATTCGATACATCATCGTGATGAATCGCAAATCCTTATCGTCAAGATTCAGACCGTTGCCGTCACCGTTTAATATGCCGTTCTCGACTGCCCACGATACCGCCGAGCGCGCCCATTCGGGCATATTCTTGTCGATATAGTTATATATCATCGGATGTTTTAAATCGTGCAATTCCGTTGCCAAAACCTTTACCGTTTCGGTCAGATGTGATATTTCGTTTTTTAATTCTTCATATTGTGCCATTGTTAAATCCTCACCTTTCAATTTTTCTTTAAATTTGTACCACTGCGCCCAACCGTTGCCGCTCATACTCTGCGGACAGTTCTTGCGGCTTGCGTCATAGTGGCGTACAACTCGGTCAATCGGGATATTGAGTTCCTGCATTAACTCTCTGACAAGCTGTGCCGTGCGTTCCAATGTCTTATCCCTGTCGGAATCAACGTTTATGCAAAACTCAATCCCGACCGAATTACGGTTTGTTATGCCGTATTTCCCGTGACCGTCACCGCAATGCCACGTATAAAACTTATAATAATCGTTCACGCATAAAACCTGTGTATCGTCCACAAAGAAGTCCGCACTTGACGAGCGGTCACCGCCGTTAAAATAGTTATAGTGTGCCGTTGCGTTCGCGCCGCGCGAGGGATTGCCCGTATCGTGTACGACAATGTATCTTATCGGTGTGCCGCCCCTGTTTGAGCGGTTATACTTAATCTGATGTACGGCTCGCATTTTCTTTCCCCTCTCTCATTACCTCATCGGCTTTAAGTGCCGATTGGGTAAAACTATTGTTCTTCCACCACGCAACAATGGCGGTCACGATTGTAAAACCTGTTGAAATCAGCGTGTTTATGCTCTCGTCCGAGATATTAATCACACTGTGACCCATTGCGGTCAAAATTTGATTTAGCAGGGCAAGAACGAGTATTATTGTCCTCGCAATTGTTCCCGATGTGATGTTCATTTTGTTGCTATTTTTATTCATAAAATTCATCCTTTCTTTTATCTGTTTTCCAAATCATCAATTCTATGTTCCGACACCCTTTCTCTATTGTCGAGAACGGCAAGCTTTTGTTCGATTGCATACGTTCTCTCGATTAAATTGTTGTGTCGATTTACCTTTTCTTCAAGCAACTTTAGCCGCTGCGCTTGAAGTGCGTTGTGTTTATCCATTTCTGCCAAAATCTTTTTGTTTTGATTATTGGCGTTTATGATACATACCGTAATCGCCGCCGCTGCGGATATGATTGCTCCGATTATCGTTTCCATATGTTAATCCCCCGTTATCTGACCAGCACACGAATATGTGTATCGTCAATTCTTGCCATTACTCTGTAGCCGTCATCCGCTTTGGTTGCAATACCGTTCACCCCTGCTTTGCAATATCCGTTTACCTCGCAAGTACCGTCATCGATAACAACCAACTTACCCATAAGACCAATAGAAGTCCATTCTTTTCTGTCCTCACGGCTTATATATTCTTGTTCGGAGTCATAGTCGGGATTTAATACCCATTGAACCGCATCGTGTTCATCCTCAATCAAAACATTTTCGGTTGTCGTTTCGCCTGTTTCAGGGTCGGTAATCTCTTGTTCTTCATATCTTGCAGGGATATGTACGATTTGAGTTAATCTCTGACCAAATACATCAGTCAAATATTTCCCTTGCCAATCATCCGAATAGACATCGCCCTCGATACAAGGATTTGCGGACACAACGCCCAAAATATAATCATCATCGGCTGTTGCAAATCTGATTTTCTCACCATCAAGTGTTACAAGTCTGCCACGTCTGTCCTCGCTGTCGGGGTTGCCGTCTGCCCATTCAAAATATTCGGCATAGTCAGCTCCCGATGAGCCGTAAGCCGATAAGCCGTAGGCTTTACCTGCGTATGTTACACGGAAAGCGTTAATGTGTGTGAATGATACAGTTCCATTATTGGTGTAATATCCACCCCCGATTATAAATGCATCTCCCGTTGTATCGGCTTCAACCCCTGCTGTGCCGTCTTTAGCATATTTTCCTATTTTAGTCTGAAAATCCAAAGCTTTTAATGAAGTGCCAAGTGCTACCGCACTTTCATTTGCGCGTGCGTTATATCCCATTGCAACTGAATACTTTCCGTTTGCTTGTGAACTTTTTCCCGCTGCAATAGAATTTTCACCAGTTGCTTTAACACCTGTGCCCGTTGCAAAAGAAGCGCCAGCCGTGGCAGAAGAACCATATCCACATGCAACCGCCATATTTCCCTCTGCGGTATTACCTGCCCCAAAAGCCACAGCATAGTTCCCACTTGCTTTATTTTGACCTCCTAATGCAACTGACCAACTTGAACTCGCTTCATTGCCTTGTCCCAAAGCAACAGCCTCTCCCCCTGTTGCTTTATTTCCAATTCCTCCAGCGATTGAGTAATTTCCAGTTGCGTTATTACAAGCACCAAGAGCAACCGCATAATGTCCCGTTGCGACATTGCCGCTATATATACCTGAACTAGTAAATACCCTATTGCGCATATCACCTATAATGGTTGCGCCAGCGTTAGCTGTTGCTGATGTATCAGATGTAGGCTGTACCGTTTGCCCTTCCAAAGACTTAATCGGCAAAGCTGTTATTTTATCGTTAATCACCTTACCTTGATTGGCTGATAATGCTGCCACATTGCTCATAGTATTAAGGTCATCTATAATATCTATTTTATTATCATCAACATACTTTTTTGTAGCAGGGTTATAATCATCTGTTGGCGTAAATGTCGTTGTATTGGTTTTTGTGAGAACATCCGATGAGTTGGCTTTTTTAGAAAGACAGTGCATTTTTGGAGTTTTAGTTGTTTCGTCTATATCATCAGTCATAACATCTCCTTGTAGAGAAGCTACATAGACACTTCCGCTCTTCACCTGTATCCCATTATTACTTATAATATAATTACTATTATAAGTAATAGCGTTTGCCACATTTTCATCAATTAATGACTTACCCGTAACCTTATCAACCTTTTTATCATCTGTGCTGCTTAATTTGGTCTGTAATTCGTCAATACATTTACCTGTTGTGTGCCATTGATTATTAAAAACAGCCGCCGGGGGTTTATAACCCGCTTGAAAACCGTTTGTTTTTAAATCCTCTGACGGAGCTGTTCCCTCGTTTGTCCATTTGATAGGTTTGTTTGTAAATTCGATTGCCATAAATATTACCCCCTTATCTTTCGCAATCAACACGCTTTGCCGTTGTGTAATAATACCGCAACTTAATCTCTGCCACCTCATCGGCGGTCATTGCATTGTCCGCCACAAGATAAGCGTTTGATGTTGCGGCGGAATCCATAAGGTCATATATTCGATTCCCGACCTTGAAATAAATCTTGTTGCCTCCTACCGCGATACTGTCGGCTACATACTGCGCATTAAAATACACGCTGTCTGCCATGTACGCATCGTTGCCGTAAATAACACTGCCGTTGACGATGTTCCCTATTCCTGTCGGTAATTCCCCGATTTTCAATGTTTCGGTTATCGTTTCGGCTTCTGTGTTACTGCCGAATCGTATGTACATTTTTGAGTTTGAAAATTTTGACGGAACATAAAACCGTGTCATAAATGTTCCGTTGTTGCCGACCGTCATTTGGTCGACCCACATTATATGTTCGGCTGTGCTGAACGTTTCGGTGTCCATTGCAAGGCAGGTGACCTGTGCGCCGTCCTCTGCGGTCGGGATATACCCGATTGCGGTTGTCAGCCCCGTTTCGTCAACTTCAAGCGTTGTCAAGATGATTTCGGTTATACCGGACACGTCATGTCCGTCCGCATATGCGTATGGTGAAACTATACAAACGGCAAGAAATACGCCGATAAATCGTTTCAAATGTTTAAATTTAATCATTGTCAACCACCGCCTTTAGTTTGTTGTCCTTGAACTTCGCAACGCCGATTTTCTCGCCACGCTTGTAAAGCTTGATTTCGAGGTTTTTTAAGTCTGTGAACACAAGCGGAATCGCCTTTAAATTCTCGTTCGGCAATAATGCTTTGTCTGCTTCCGCACCGTTCACGTCCAACTCAACAATATCAACCGACAATTCATCGGGAACGTCAAGCGACATTTCCGAAACATATTCGTTTATCGGGTTAATGTCATATCCGATGTCATACGTTTTTGTGTTCGTGGCGGTGTTTGTGGCGATTAATGCGGTTGTTGCCGCTGCCGCCGCAATCGCGCCGATTGTGGTTTTGGTTTTCTTTTTCAATTTTTATCATCCTTTCAACCCAAAATTTTTAACTTCCCATATCGTATCTCGTTTGTCTTTCCGCACGGTTCGGTCTCGGCACGGAGTATCTCATATTCACCGTTGTAAAACACGACCGTTAATGCTCCGTCCATAATCACGGGCGCGGTAACAAATGTTTCGTTCGCTCCTATCAGCTTGTCCGTCAATTCCTTTCCGTCCGCAAAGAGCCGCCAACCGTGATAGTCTATCGGATAATCCAATTCAATCTTTAAACTGCCCGATACGCCCGCAACAAGCGTTGTCATTGCAAAGCGTCCGATATATGCGTTAATTGTGTCTACTGTCAGACATTCTTTGCCGCCCGAATAAACCTTGCCGCCGAAATATCCGTTGCCTTGTTTATCGAGAGCGTATGCGTTCTTGCGCCTATCCTCCGATGTGCCGCACCCGACAACATCAAGGTACTTGCCGCCGCTGTCAATCTCGTTGTACAAGCCGCGCACCGACTGATACATACTGTTCGCAATTGTGTGAAAGCCTTGCGCCGTTGTATAATCTGCGTTGGCTTCGGTATCGCCGCCGCTTGCAAACGAGCTGTAACCTTTCGCCTTTGTCCTAAGGTTCACTGCGAGGCTCTCGTTGCCGTCCGCAAGGCATCTGTAACCGTCCGAAACAGCTCTTTCACCTTTTGCGGTCGAGAAATATCCGCTTGCCCTGCTGCAAAACCCTGTTGATTCACAGCCTACACCGCTTGTGAATCCGTTCAGTCCGCAAAGCGAACCAACTCCGCCGCAATGTGCCGAGAACTCGGGCGGTACTTCAACATCGACACCGCCGCCAACGCCGCCGTTTATGATAAGCGAACCGTAGAACCCTTTCGGGATATACCCTGCCGCCGTCATAATTCCGACAGCAGTGGTTATCTCGCCTGTGTCATAGATTTTATATCCGTTCTCATCGGCTGTCTTTGAAAGTTCGGTAACAGTCGCGCGATACTTGCCTTTGTAGCCATTTTCGGTGAATTCATCGCCGAGAAACACATTAATATGTTCGCCGATTAGGTTTTCATCATACACGGTCGAATAAAAACCCTTGCCAGATACGTATTTGATACGGCTGTCGAGCTTGCATATCGCGCGATTGCCAAAGCCCTCTAAATGCGCATTCGGAATATCCGATGTGTTGTTTGCACCTTTGAGAGCGTCTATAATCTGTTTTAAAACTCCGTATTCGGACGTGGATTTTATCACATCGTCAGATATTACGGTCGGGGTGACGCGAATGTCAAATATTTGCGTTGTCAGTTGACCGTTATCTATAATTTGTATTTCGCAATTACAAATGCCGACAGCCGCAAGCGTATTTGAATTTATATCAAACATCGCTCTGCCGTCCTCTGTGACTGTGCCGAGCATTTCGATATATGTTTTGTCGGGTTTGGCACAATTGAAAATAACGGTTGCGTTTTTGGATATGCATATGTATGATGTACTGTCATAAAGACTCACCGCAAGGCGATAAACGCTGTCGCCTTGTCTGACGGTAAAAAACGGTCGGTTTGCGCCGTTCGATGTAATATTCAATTCAATAGGTAAATCAATTCTCATAGTCCTCACCTGTGATTGTCTTGTATTGTTCGGCGGTGATTACGCCCTTGCGCACGGCAAGAGCAACCATTTTTGCCGACCACAAACCCCTGTCAAAATTTCTTTTTATTATCTCAAAGCTCATATTCTCACCCCCTACATACTAAGCAAATTTTGATATTCCAAAGCCGCCGCAATGCGTTCTTCGGCGGTTGGCTCGTTTTCGGCTGCTGCTGCCGTTTGTGCCGCGTCCGACTTTGCTTTTTCAATTGCGGTAAGTGCCTTTTTGGGGTCGCTTTCGGTTATATTGTGCATTGATTTTAAAATGTCAAGATTTTGAATTTCGTAAACAATCTGGCCTTGATATCCAAGCACCGTATCGGCAAATCGAGTGAACCCGAATCCGTTCATACTCATTATCGCTTCCGGTTTGTAGATATTTCCGTCCGGAAGTATTAAGTTTGTTTGTTTATTCCAAAGTTTGTAAGTCATTTTTAAAAAGCTCCTTTTATGAAAAATTTTATTTATTTTTAAGTTTAGGCCATACAACAAAATACGGACCGTAGTCGGAATACCACCTCGACCCGATTTGCTGGCTTGTGGCAAGGCAAAGTATTTCGCCGCTTGCATCGGAGAAACATTTGTAATTTTTATATCCTAAAGCTGTTGTATCGGTGTTTATCAAGGTTGTATATGTACCTGTCGATGAATTGTATCGGTATTGGTATATAGCCGCTTCTGTTCCCATTTGAATATTGCCGTTGCCGTCGATTTCGCCGCCAATCATACTGTCGGGACAGCCGTTTTCAACCAGTGTAACAACATCGTTTTCGGCAATTTTACAAACCGTTCTTGTGGCTGTTGCCTCATTGTTATAATTACTGCCGGATACTCCGCCGCAAGCCCAAATAACACCCGTTTTATCAAGAACGGAAAATGTCGGTCTCTGATACCTTTCCGTTGAGTTTAATACCGGTCCTTGCGTGACAACACCGCCTGCAACTTTCATAGCATAGTCGGAATTGTGTTCGCCGAGATTATTGACACTTTCCGAACCGCCGATAATATATGCCGTATCGTTTCGGACTATAGCCTGTGCCTTTTCGCGTTTATCATCCACCACGGCGAGACTGCTCAAATTGGTAAATGTTGCAACCAAGCTTTCCGATATGGTAACCATAGTGTTTTTCATATTCCAACCGTGTCCGCTGTGGTGTCCGCCGCCGTAAAATGTTACACTGCCGTTCGAGTTCTGCCAAGCACAGCACTTTGCACGCAAGCCAATCGTACCCTTGCCCGATATTTCGCCCCTGTCGGTGGTAACGCCTGTTTTCCCGTCAAAACTTATCAATCTCTCGCCGTAATACGCTGTTATGACACCTTGTGAATCTTCATAATTATGACGAGTATCAACAATCAAGAGCGTAAGCCCGTTTGCGTTTGTTACCGATGTAACGGGATAATCACCCGTCTTGCTTTCGAGTATGTCTGATATTTTAAACTCAATATCCGAAAGTTTAACCTTTTTCGGCGAAACGCGAATAAATTTTATTCCGTCCTTTTCACTGTCGGTATATGTAAAAAATACAGCCAAAGTATTATCGTCACCGTCAATACAATAATTGGGCGAATACCACGCTGTTTTTCGCAACGATGTTATTTCGTATGCCGCCGTGGGGTATTTCTTCCATAAGAGTTTGACGGTTCCGTCCACATTTCCGTATATTGACTTGACTTCTTTGCGCACGCCGTCCGCGTTGCCCATATAGACTTGTTCCAAATCTTTTTGTCCTATTTTAATACTCATACGCTAAGCCTCCGGGATAAAACAAATCGTACCTGCCGCAAGCGTTGTCGGGATTGTTGACGATACCGTAAGCGTAAGTGATGACAGACTTGACCCGTTTATAACTTTTGCATTAAGGTTCGTATCGAGGTTATCAAGCTTTGTCTTGTACGTATTTGTGAAATCATTGGTTGATAAACCCTTGCCGCTGACTTTATCGACTTTATCTTTAATCTTTGCGACTTCTGCTTTTTCGGCATCGGTATAATCATTGGTTGATAAGCTCTTGCCATTGATTTTATCAATCTTGTTCGACAGTTTGTGAACTGTTCCGTTTGTATACACAGCCACATCACCGTTATCAACACATACGGAACCCTCTTTTAATATCAAATGACCTTTTTTAACAGCAAATCCGAGTTCTAAATCACCATTTCCGATAGGTATAGCAAATGTTGATTGTGGAGAAGTCTTTCCGTTGAGAACAGCGAGAACATATGATAAATACAAAGAATAATTCCAAGTTACGTCATCGGGTAAACCGTAGGTCAAATATTCGTTAATTAATGCCACAGCCCCTTTTTTATCAACCTTTGCCGCAATGGCGGTGTCCGCCTTTTCCCAGTTTGCGTCTTGTACCTCGATGTTCGCCGCGCCGTCAAGTCCCGGCGTGTCAAAATTGTAATTTGTTGTTTTGTCAGACATCTGTTATAAATCCTCCTTGTTCAATATATCGTTCCACGTATATCCTGCGTCTTTTAATTCGCGCCACGTCTTGCCGCTTGCCAAAACCTCGCGCCACGTCCGATATTTATATTCAAAATTCACCGCGATATGTGCCGGTATTATCCGTTTCAGCTGTTCGATAACGCCGTCCATATTGTCGGGTTTGCCGACTGTATCAATAAATTTAATCGTTATCGTGTATTCGGCGGAATTCTCGACTATCTCAACATTGCCGCGCGAATAAGATTCGACTATCGCCGCAACCCTCGCCTTTGTGGTCGAGCCGACTTGACGATACCGTGCAAGAACACGACTGCGCCGCTGTTCGAGGGTCAGCTCCGTGTTGTGCGACAAGCCGACCGAACTTTCCCAAACGGAAATCCAATCGTTTGTCGTCTGTATATTTGATTCAAGCGATATATCGGCGGCGGCCGCTTTGAGCCTGTCAAACTCTGTATCAAGCGCGCCGTCTATCGCCTGCATAATTTTCGATTTTTTATAGTAGAGGGGTTGGTGCTTTGCTAAATCTGTCAAGATTGCACACCCCCTGTTATTGTCACCGTTCCGACAACAGCAAGTTCGCCGTCGTTAATTTCGACATTTGCCGTGCCGCCGTTCAGTGTATAACCCGTGTAATAATTAACCCCCGGCAGGGATTGAATTATTGCGCCGATTCTTGTATAAGGAACAACACCGCCGCTGAATCCTATCGTTTTAAGATAAGCCGTCAGCTCGGTCATAAACGCCGCCTTTGCCGCGTCAACGCTGTATGCGCCATCTGTGAAGATAGTTGCCGTAACGTTGATTTCAACGCTTGTTGCCGATACCACCGTAACGGTCGGACCGATAAGCCGCTGTTCCTCAATGTGCGCCGCAACCGCGTCAACCAAATCATCGCTTGCCGGTTCCATATCAGCGGTTGCGATAACAACCTTGACCGTCCCCGGACCGTTCCATGTGCCGTAGCATTTAGCGAGACCCACGCCGTCAATCTCGCGCGCCCATTGTTCGTATTCGTATATATTCCCCGATGTGACGGGGTGGTCGAGAAAGTAATAATACCTCTCTCTGAATTCGCCATCCGTTTCGCTGTCCGTGCCGCCCGTAATCGCCGCACTGTTGGAAACGGTGAGAAGATTCTCGGGCATAACGGGAAAGTAATTAACTGCGTCCGCCGGTGCATTTCCGCTCTTACCGGGCATCTTTGCCCGAATCGGAACGGTCGCGCTTCCATTTGAAATCGTGCCGCTTTCCGTAACCTCGTATAAAGTCTTCCCGCTTGCGACATACATACCGATGGCGACCTCTGCACCGTCCGTACCCGTTATTGTCACATACCCCTCGGCGTATGTTGCCGCCTTGCGGCTGTAACCCATTTGCGAAAGCAAATTATCGAGGTCACTTCCGCTTGCCGCCGCGATTAAGTTTTTGCCTGTCTGTGCGCTGACCGTATCATATGCCGCCTCGAATTCGATTGCCGCGGCGGCGAGTATGTCATACATCACACTTCCGACATCCGTGTTGTATTGTTGGGGTATCTCGTTTCTCAATCGTCCGAGAACACCCGATGCCGTCATATCAATTGCCATTTGTTTCACCCCTTTTAATCCGATACGGAAATCCGTTCACTTCCGTATATTGTGTCTGCCGTAAATTCTATTTCAAGCCTTGCGCCGTCACGTCTGACCGAGAACGAACCGATGTCGTTCACGCCGTCAAGACCGCCCACGCACTCTTTTACAATCCTCTCAACCTCGGCGGTAACATACGCCTGCGGATAACTCTTGCCGATTAGACATCGTTCTGTGTCGTTGCCGAAACCGCTGTCAAAATACACATCAAAGCGGTTTTTTGCCGTGCGCAAAACCTTTTGTATGCGTCCGATTAGTGCCGTCTTGCCGCTTATAAGTGAGAGGTTACCGCCGCGCGTTGTGTCAACCTCGCCTTTTTCAAAATCAAATGATATATCGTATTTCATAATGCTGTTTCAACTCCTATCAGCAAATATTTTTTCGGCATACCCGAGAGAGGGAGCAGCCAAACGCGGCTGTTCAGATAAATATAGTTGCCGTGACTGTCCTGTTTCTTTATGTCAATAATGCTTGACATATAACTCGAATCCAAAACAATCTTGGGCGCAATACGAATCATTACATCGGGAAGCTGTTCCACAATGCCGCTCATCGGCGTGTAAGCGCCCGAATTTTCGCGTTCTTTAAGCAGTTTTGCCATTTCCAAAGGTGCGTTCATTTAATCAATCCTCTCTAATTCAACCGTCACAGTGTGGCGGCCGCTTTTGATTTCGTGCTGTGCCGAGGTTATCTGATACCAAACATTGTCTATACAAAGGCAATCCCCCGCGCGTGTATAATCGCCGAGTTCGACCTGCATAGGAAAATTACGCGTTGATGTTTCACGGTTTAATATGTTGAGCTGTTCCTCGGCATACGCCAAAGGGTCGGCGTTTTCATCGTCGAGTTTTATCACCTCTTGCAAAAATCCGAAACGGTTATAACTGTCGTCATTTCTCGCCGTTGCAAGAACGTTCGTGTCGGATATAATCTTAACCGCCGTTTTTCTGTCCTCAATCGATGAGGTAACGGATTCTGTGCCGCGGTATTCGATACTGCTTTTGAGTTTGGTGTTGGGTGACATTCTGAATTTCGGGTCGGTGACATAAGTCCCGATTTTGTAAATTCGGATTCCGGACGGAACAAAGTCAAAAGTCCAATCGCCTTTTATGCGGTCGATAATGTCCCAAATAACTTCCGAAATATTTTTATCTATGTACAGTTCGGAAATATAGGCGCCTTCCATTGCGGCATCGTCAATGTACGCAATCGGAATCGACAAATCATCGCAAATCTTTTTGAGAGCCTCAACAGACGGAATATCCTTAAATTGGTATGTATCGGTTGTTTTGTTGAGATAATACCCGGGGTCGGCCGCCGTGTAGGAATTGCTGTGGCGGTTGCCCGTATCATCGGATATGATAACACCGCGGTACACTTCGTTTCCGCAAAGGAAAAGCCGCATAATCTCGCCTTTTTGCGGCAGATACATATATTCGTATTCGTTATCGGTCTTTGCCGCCGAAAACGTTACCGTTGTCGCAAGCTCGGCTTTTGTATTTGTCCACGAAAGCGTACCGACCGATTCCGTGATGTTGCGCAAGCCGACATACATCGAAATATCGGAATTGTTCGAAAAAGCCATATCAGGCATATTGAATATTGAGTTGTGCAGCGGAATCTTTTCATTTGTGTCCTCAAATTCGGGTTGCTTTTCGGTCGAGCCGCCGCCTTGCCATACGGGTTCGGTCGATGATGTCCATATCGCCGTTATTGATGCGTCAAACGTTGCCGCGCCGGTGTATGTGTCCAAAGCCTTTTGAAAGTCGCCTTGCCAATCACTTCCCTGTACATCTGCCTGAACCTCCAAAAGGTTGCATGACACCGCTTTGTTCTCAACATAGCCGGGACCGTCAACGTGATAAGAGTGCGGCGGGTCATCGGTGTTCGTTTCTCTGTCGTCCTTTTCGTCACCCTTTATACAAATAAGCTCGACGCCGTTATCAAATTGTATCTTGACAAACGTTCCGCATTCGCCGTAATAGCTGCCGAGTGCGATAATCAAAAAGTTATCTTTCCATACACGAAGCTTTGTTTCGTGAGTGGACGCATTTTCGCCGCATGACACCTCATAATTCTTTGTACCTTTGGCGGTAATCTTCCAATACCTCTCATACGTCTTTGATTTGAGCGCACGAGCGTTGTTCGGAAGTTCTCGCTCTTGCCAATCGGCAACCCAACCGCCGCCGCTGCCGTTATATGTGAGACTAAGCCCCGAAATCAGCGCGTCCGAGATTGCTTTGGCTATATCCCCTTTTTTGTCGGCGTATTTTTGCATATCCGCCGCATTATCAACGAAACATACTTCAAGCAATGTCGAGGTCGTACCGCCGTTCTGTGCCTTGTCCGATGCGCTCAAAACTGCCAAATTATTCGGGTGGTCTTTTACGCCGTTGTTTTCGAATCCGCCTGCCGCCGAAACTTTTTCGGCAAGAGCCGTCTCAACCGCGCTTGCGTTGCGGTTGCGTGCCTTGTATGCGGTTGTGCCGCTGCCGCCGCCCGCATCAAAGTGTACGGATAAGAAATAAGCATAATCGCTCCACTCAAATGTTGTTGAGGATAAATATTTGTATAAGTCTTTTTCATAGTCAAAAACGGAGACGTCGGCATACCCCGAAAGGTTATCGGCAACCATACGCACGACCTCTCGGGTGAGTTCCGCCTCTTTGTACCCGTTGCCGACCGCACCGCTGTCATATGTTCCGTTCGGATATTTTCCGTGACCGGGGTTTAGAAATATTTTCGGAAGAGGTGCGGACGATGTTCCCGAATCCCACTCCATTTCAACAACGGTAACACTGTTGTCATATGACCGATTCGATTCGGTAACAACGTTACCGCCGCCGTTGCCGTTGATTGTCACAAGCTTGCCCGTGTCTGAGTTATACGCTTTGACTATTGCAACGTGGTCGGCGTAAGAGTGGTCGGATTTGAGATTGACAATAATTAAATCTCCCGGCTTGGGCGTATAACCGTCACCGACGGTGTGCAAGCTTCCCATATCGGCAAAGCTGCACGCCCTTGCGTCACGCTGACGCCCGTCACCGGATTGTTTTAAGCACCAATTGACGAATATCGCACACCACGGCGCACCCCCGGTGTTATACTTTGAGGGACCGTTACCGACTTCCCCCGAGGCAGTATTTACAAAATCATTTGCCGCTGCCATTATTTCACCGCCTTATAATATCTCTTTGGATTTCAAAATTCTGTACATAATAGTAATGACCCTCGCCATATCTTCGGTGAGGTCAAGGCTCTCGCCCGTGCCGTTTATGTATCCTGCGTTTTGCAGGTCGGACAACGCTTGATTATAAAACGGTGCGCCGTCCTCAGGGGTGTTTATCACCCTGTCACCCGAAAGCGACTGTACCGCCGCTTGCAGGTCGTTGATTCTGCCGAGTAATTCCTCATACTGTGCCATTGTCAGTTCCTCGCTTTCCGTATTGATGAGCGGCATCTCTTTAAACGCAATGCTGTAATCGATGTCGCCCGTTGAGTTTATTTTATAATCAAATTGACTTATCTTGCACGCCATATTAATCGGTGTTCCCGATATGATGAGCCGAACGGGAAGTTTACGTTTGACCCACGTATCAATCTTGTATCCGTATTGCCATACATCGTCAAGCCGCTCTCCGTTTATAAACGGATAATCTTTGGACGGAAAAAAGCTCTCCCACGCTATGGATTTAAGCCCCGGTACGTCAATAAACGATAATTCCGCACCTGTGACCGTTTCGAACGTATCATCGCCCTGCGGTTTTGTGACCGAAAATTCGGGCGGAACAATCGGAATTTCCAAAACCTCATCGCGGTTGTTGACCGACAGAAAAATGCATATCACGTCACAACGCCTCCCTCTACATATTATCCAATATTTCTTTTACTTGTCTTACAAACCTTGCCGCCGCGGAACCATCGTCCGCGTTTACGGTTACATAGAATGTGTTTGTGTATGTATTGCCGCCACTTGTTGCGCCTGCCGGCAGAGGTGTTACTTGTGCGCCCCTCGGCAAAGATAACATCTCGGGTCCGCGCTCACCGACAATTACGTCACCGCCGCGGCGTATGATTCCGCCTTTGGCAAGCATAGGTAAGCTAATTTCCGTCAGTTTGCTTATATTCACACCCGGTATGGTGTTGATTTTGTCTATTGCCCAGTTTATACCGCGAATAAAGTTGTTAATCAAACCGCCCGCAAACTTTATAACGGCATTGATGACCGATTTAAACGCGCCCGAAATACCGTCGGCAATGGTTGTCCCTATGCTTGTGAACATATTTTTGATAGTATCCCAAATGCCTTGAAAGAAACCGACAACATTTGAAAATGCATTTTTAACCATTTCCCAAGCAGAAGTGAACACACTGCCGAACCAATCGCCCACCGAACCGAATACATTCTTTATACCTTCCCAAACACCTGAGAAAAATCCTCCCCACGTGCCGACGATACCTTTTATTGCGTTCCAAGCACCCTGCCAGTCACCCGAAAGAACGCTTTTGACAACCGAGAAAATACCCTTAATGGTTTCCCAGATGGTTTTAAAGAAGTTTATCACATTGCCCCAGCAAAATTTGATTGTTTCCCACGCGGTTTTAAACATACCGATAAGATATACTTTAAGAACAGATACAGCGACTTTGATGCCCTCCCATATTTTTGTAAAAAACGGGCTGACGGCACTCCATACAATTTTAATCTGTTCCCACACATATTTTGCCGCAGTTGATATTGTGCTGAATGCGGTGTTGACTGCATTGCGAAATCCCTCACAGTTTTTATAGAGCGCAATCAAGCCGCCGATTAAAGCGGCGATACCAACAATTATTATTCCTATCGGATTCGCCGACATAGCGGCATTCATCGCCCATTGTACGCCCGTTGCAACGCTGACGGCGGTTTTGTACGCAACAATTGCACCGACCACGCCGCCTATCACAGGTGCAAGCCACGACCAGTTATCTTTAACCAAAGAAATCATATCGCCTGCGGTTTTCGCACCTTGCTTGATACCTTCCCAAACCGTTGACAGTATCGGGATAATGCTATCCACAACGCCTCCGATTGCTGACTGTATACTTGGGATTTTATCTGTGAGATATGTCAACACATTCGTTATTATCGGATATAGCTTTGCGCCGATAACTTCTTGCATATCGCCCCACGCGTTTTTGAGTTGTTGAACACGCCCTGCAGGGGTATTCGCCATTGCCTGTGCTAAGCCGCCGAAATTCTGTCCCAATACTTCAACGAGCATGGCCGCTTTTTGCGATTCGCTGCCTGTTTTAAGTATTTTTTTCTGTGTATCGTTCATTACAACGCCGTAACGCGACAGAGAACTTACATTACCGGACATAACCTTGCCCATAAGATTAGCCATTTGTTGCATTTGGTCGCCGCTGACAGCTGTTCCGTATTGAGCAACCGCCAAATCTTGCAAAGACGGTAAAAGCGTTTTAATCGTGTCGGACTGTAGCTGAAATGTCGCGAGCTGTGACGCGCCTTGAATGGTAACCTCATCGCCGACCGTTGTCACGCCTTGCAACTCGGCGGCGTAGTTTTTGATGGCGGTAACGCCCTCGAGCGTTGCGCCTTTTACATTCATTATGGTGGTTTCAAGCCGTTTTTCCGCTGCGGCTTGCACATCTGCCGCACTCACACACTCTTTCATAAAATTGGTTACGCTGCTTATGCTCACATAAGCGGCGGCAACACCGGCAACTTTTTTCGCCAGTGATGTAAGACTGTTGCCCGTTGAATCGAGAACAGAGGTGTGTTTTTTCATACTCGATGAGTTTTTATCGAAATTTTTCTTTAAACTGTTAAGCCCCGAGGAAGCTCTTTTGACATTGGTAAAAAAGTTACCCTCGGACAATACAAGTGTGGCTTTGATTTGCCTGTTTTTAGCCACGTTGCAATGCCTCCTTTCCGTATAATGTTCATCAAATTATGTGGATATTCGTTTAATTCCGCATTACGCATTAAATTATTGTTTCGTTGCGTTTTTGATTTCGTCCGCGGTAACGCACATTGACGCAATATAAAATTCTCTCTCGAGCGGAGAGAGTGAGAGTATATGCTCCGGCGTTATACCGCGCTCTAAATAATAGTGGAGCATATACGCTTCTCTGTCCGCTGTGATTAGTTTTTTAGCTTGTCCGTGACAGTCACGCTGTCATCGTCGTATCCTGCCATTTTCATAAGGTGAGCCGCAATCATCTGTACCTCGCCCGGTTTGAATATACCAAGCACCGTATCACGCGGCTCGCCGCATTGTAACTCCGCCGATTTAAGACTCGGTTCAACACAACATTGATACACGATATATGCGTTACCGTATTCTTCGCTGTCCTCTGCCATTTTGCGCGCGTCCGTCAGTTGTGCCGAGGTCGGCTCGGCAACGGTAATACATCCGTCAAGCGACTTTATGTATAAATCGTCTGTCTGCGGCGATTTTAGGTCGCGTTCTCTTTGTTCCTTGCGTGCGATAAAGTCGCTGAGCGTTAGTTTTTTAATAGATTCTTTTGACATTTTAAATTTTCCTTTCTGTCGTCAACGCACGCTGTGCTTGCTCGAATTTTATCACGATAAAATTCATCGCCTGCGGCGCGGCGTTTCCTCTTCCCAAAAAATTTCGGGTATAACCCTCATTTTTCGGGAGCCCTGTTTTTTTGTATATATTCCGTTCGGTTGTAGGGACGGCTCTCGTCTGCCGGCTCGGTCAAATCGCAAAACGATTGCCACCGGTAATCTGCGACCTCGACCGCCCGTGAGATGTTCATCAAATTACGCGGTTATACGTTTAATTCCGCATTCCGCATTCCGCATTCCGCATTATATTCCTATCTCACTGCCACGCTGTCGAGATAATCAAACGATGTGAAACCTCCCGAAAATTCGTCCTCGGCGGTCTTTCCGTTCTCAAAGCTCATAAATGTTAAATCGTTGAACCAACAGTTATGCAAAGCAACGCGCTCCGCGCCGTATGCGTCCGGGTCATCAAGCTTTAATATCATCTCGGAACGCGGGTCCTTGCCCTTTGAAAAAGATTCAGCAAGTTTTTTCGCTCTTGAAAATACTTTCTTTACTTTCAGCGAAAACTCGCCGCCGACTCCCATAAGTTTGCTATCTTTCCACATATCCCCGGCAAAGGTCACGTCCTCTCTGTCGGGTTTGAGAATCGCCTCTGCTGATGAAACCTCAAACACAGCCTCGTTATCCCAAAACACATATCCGTGAGTACCGCTCATTACGCGCGGTGCAGTAGGTTTTGTTGCCATAATAAATCAATCCTTTCTTAAATATAAATCGTGAAATGCAAGTCCTCAATTGCGTCTTGCATTTTTACATTACATCCGACATATACACGGCTGCCGGTGTTTGCCTTTTTAATATCGTCATCGCTGTACTCGGCATATGACGGGTCTATACCCTCTAAATACGCCCTCTGTGAATCAATATCAATATACGCGGTATTGTCGAACTCATCATACAATACGCCGTCACGTTCAAGCCCCGACAGATAAACGTTTACCGCATTGACAAACAATAGTTTGTTGTCATAGCTGTTGCCCTCGCCGATATAGTTTTCTTCAAAACTCTTGCGGATGTCGTCACACATAAGGTCAAGACCGTCCATAATCTTAATCTTTTTCATATCGGCGGTTTTGTTTGTGCCGATTGTTTTAAGCGAGTTTACCGCGCGGCCGAGCTTGATATGTTCGCCGTCGTTTATAAGTATCAGCTTTCCGTTCTCAACATCCGTGTCGGGGTCTGTACTCTCGGTTATGCCCGACACCTCGGACAAAACGGTATATGTCGCGCTGTTGTCTAAGTCTGTGCCGGCAAGTATCCCAGCAATACGGCAACAATATTCTTCGGTTGAATACGTCTTTTTGCCGACAAGAATATCATCCGTGGCAAAGTTCACAATTCCCTCGTTATCCGCCGCCGTGTTCGGTAAAACCGCCTTGAACGTTTTTCCCGATGCGCGGTTGTTCTTTATCCACGTTGCGAGTTCGGTTATTTCGTTCGATGTCGCACCGGGAACGGCAATATAATTCCACTTCTTTGTTTTAAGCCGTGCCAACGCCTCGGTTAAGTCGCCGTTTGTTGCGCTTATCCTCTCGACAATTACCCTTGCCGGCGAACCGTCAAAAGTTTTTTGAATATAGTCGAGGTTTGCTGTTGTCCAGTGACTTTTTGCCACCGAGGTCATTTTTGCATACACAAACGTGTCCGTCTGTGATGTGTCGTCTTTTAATACGAGCGCAACCACACCACGTCCCGAACGTGATATTGCGGTTGTCGCCGCCGCCTTAATTTGTATTAATAATTCAGGCATTCCCATAAAAAATCATCCTTTCAAAATTATTTGTTGTTGTAAATCAAAATAATCACAATTTGCGCCGTTTGTTCGCATTTTCGGGACGTAGGGGACGCCGTCCCCTACAGATCAGTGTCATTCATTCCGTATTCTGTAGGGGCGGGCGTCCCCGACCGCCCGGTCAAATCGCACAACGGGGTCGGATATAATTGTTTTTAAATTTTCAATTCCAAATCTGCAATCTCGCCGTCCGATTCATCGGGCATCTCATAGAGCTGCTCAATCGTATAATCTGCCGCCGCGGTCAAAACCGTACCGGCACGGTCGAATTTTACATTGAATGTTTCCACGCACCGCCCGTCAATATCGAGCGGAGTGTACAAAACGGCGTGTTTGATAATCTTTGCGGCGCGGAGCAGCTCCTCGTTGGTTTCTGTTTTCGGATAGTACGCTATATTTACCGAAAACGTGTCCTCAACGATAAAGTGCGCCGTGCGTTCACTCTCGGACGGAAAGACCTCAACACAACAAAACGGCTTTTTCGCGCCGTCCTGTACTTCGAGGGCAACCACCGAAAAGCCGTTTTTGCGTAAAAGTCCGCCGACCGCTCTTTGAATATCGTCACAATCTATCATCATTGCACATCCTTTGTAATCTCATCGAGAATTTTTTCCGCATCTTTGAGAACACGGTCGTTTACTTCGTCCATAGTCTTTTTAAGAACCTTTTTGCCCTCAACGCGCCCGATTTCGCGGCCGCGCACTATAAGACGGTGTCCATCCTCATATAAATGTCCGTGCGGTGCATTATTATATACCATACCGACAACATATTTGCCGTTTTGGTATTCTTTCGGCTTTTTCTCCTTCCACGCCTTGCGCAAATTTCCCGTAACTTTTACCGTTTGCTGTTTTGCGCGTTTTTTCGCCTGTCGGGTACTTGTTGCAAGCATAGCGGTAGCTTTACTTTCGAACCTTGATTCCATTTTATCAAACGTTTTTATAAGCTCATCTATGCCGAGTACGTCACTGCTCTTCCTTGCCATAGTTATCGACCTCCGAACATACAAGTTTTATCTCACGATTTCGTGAGCCGAGATTCAAAACCGAAATAATCTCAAACAGCCGATTTTTATACAACACTTTAAAATCACTGCGTATATTCGCCGCATATCTTATTTTAATGCTGTACGTCGTTTCCGCACGCAATTTTTGACTTTCTTCATATTCTCGGCCGTTGAGCGGAGTAACCTGTGCCCATATTGCATATTGCTGTACGGCGTTTTCGTCCGCCGTGCCGAGATATTGCGGCTGTGCCGCTCCCTCGGTCACGGTGAGTAGAGGAAGCTCTTGCGGATTATTCTCGGCATACGGACGAAACGGCGCCCAAGCCGGTACCGTTTCGTCCAAATCGTTTATGTATGAATATCCGGGCGACAAAATTACTATCCTGTCGCGCATATCACCGAATCTCATAATTAATCACCGTTTTGGCCGCCGCCGGCAGTTGTCGGGTTGACCTTTGCAAGTATAGCCGTCACAATCGCCGTCTTTGTACTCTCGGCGGTAACGCCCGTTACTTCAAGCTCACCGCAAAGCTCCAAAAGCTGTGCCTTTGTGAGATTCTTTAAGGTTGCTTCGGTTATATCCTCGGACAGTGTACCCGATGTCGCCGAAATTGTAAGTGGTGATACCGAAAAACCTCTTATCATAATCAAAGCCTTGCGGTCAAATATACGTCCGTCAAAGCGTTCTACGCCCTTCGCCTTTAAACTGTCGGTTTCAAACGCGCCTGCACCGATGTCAGTGAAAGCAATACCGAAATCGCGGCGTGTGAACATACGGTATGCCGCATTAAAATCACCGAACATAACAACGGTTTTGTTATCCTCATCGGTCAGAACGATGTCGAGAACCTGAACGGGAAAACCGAGCAGAGTGTAACTGTCCGGAATTCTCGGGTCGGGCTGCAGAACGCTTCTGCCGTCACCGTCTTTTATCTCTGCGATTTTTGCAAAAGCAAGTGAGTTCATAACCCATTTTGCCTTTGCGCGATAGCCGCTCGGAAGTGACAAATACACCGCGCGGAAAAAGTCAACGGTGAGCGTTGTCGGCGCGGATACCTCATCATACGCGCCCGAGGTTGAGATAAGACCTTGACAATGCTTTTCGCCGCCTGCGCCGTACAAAATTTCGTGATTTTCGGTTACTCTTGCCGCATCGGCGAGCCAATTTCTGATTTCTGCCTCAAAGTTGTTAAAACTGTCCTCTAAAAGCTCACTCGATACAGACATAAGACCTGCAAATTTGTGCTGTTTATAGGTCATCGGTTCATATTTTGCATTGTTCATCTCTTGAATCTCGCTGTATTCCTCGGTGTTATAGAGCTTGTTCGCTTCACCGCTGCGCCAAATTCTTGTACCCGTTGCCGAATTTACATTCTCTGTCGATACAAGATTACGGACGGATTCCTTTGATTTAATGCTTTCATAGATTGTCGTTGACAAGTCATCGGGTACGGTATAGCCGCCGTCAGCCTTGCTGCCCTCGCTGTACTTGTTTTTGTACTCGTTGACAGATGCCTTTACGGCTTTTGCTTCTGCATCGGTCAGCGTCTGACCCGAAACGGCTTTATAAAACAGCAGTGCGTTATATTTAACGTCCTCACCGCCGCCGTTGTCGCCGTCATTATCGTCCGTTTCCAAACCTTTGCGCGCTTTAAACGCGTTCTCGGCAATGGTGAGCAAGTTTCTAACCTTGTCCGCCTCTGCTTTGGCGTTTTCCGCCGCTTCTACATCGCCGTTTGATACGGCTTTGTCAATGTTGTCAAGAGCCGCCTTTAATTGATTTCTAAGCTCTCGCATTTCGTTGCTCATTCTGATACTCATTTTTAAAAACTCCTTTTTGTTTTATATAAAATTTTAATTTTTTGCGTTATTCAATAATTTTTCTTGCCGCCGCTGAATACTCGGCGTATTTCGCAAGCTCGGGCGGAACATTCGCCGAATCGGGTTTACGTTGTGATAATATATCCGTGTACCCTTTCGGAACATTGTACCTGTCCATAAACTTACTGTTGCATGATGCTGCCGCCGTAACGGTGTCAACTGTTTTAACATTGGTAAAAAGCTCTGCCGCCTCCGAACCCGTCAGCCACGTTTCCGCCGCCATAAGTTCGGTTATCTTATCCTCGGTCACATCGTCCGCGGCACGGGTCATATACGTGGTAACTATGCCGTTGTCGAGTTTATCGAGAGTGTCGGCAAGGGTGCGCATATCGTTTGCGTTTCCCATTGCAAACGTCCACGCCTTATGTATCATCATAAAGGCGTTTGACGGGATAATAATTTCATCGCCTGCCATTGCGATAACAGACGCAATAGACGCGGCAAGGCCGTCAATATACACCGTCTTTTTGCCGCCTGTTGAACGCAACATATTATATATGGCAACCCCGGCGAACACATCACCGCCGCCCGAGTTGATGTGTATGTCAATATCATTGCTGCCGATTTCCTTTAATAGCTGGCTGACATTCATCGGGTATTGGTCTTCATCAGACCACGCCGACCAGCTGTCCGATACAATGTCGCCATAAAAAAACAGCTCTGAATTAGAGCCGTCTGTTCCGTTTTTGAATTTACAAAAATCATAAGTCAAAATAAATCATTTCCTTTCTTTTGTCCGAATCCGTTTGTTGGTGTGTTCGGGCGGTCGGGGACGCCCACCCCTACAACCAAACATTACGTATATCACAATTCTGTAGGGGACGGCTCTCGTCTGCCGGCTCGGTCAAATCGCAAAACGATTGCCACCGGCAATCCGCGACCTCGACGTCCCGTGAGATGTTCATCAAATTTTGCGGTTATTCACCCTCTTTAATTCTTTCGTGTTTTTCGAGGGTATCGAGAGTGGTATAATTAAGGCTTGCATAATGCTTGTCGCCAAGCTCGCCGATACCGTTCATCTCTTCCATAGCGCGGACTTCGTTAATGGTGATAACACCCATTTGCAACATCTTTTCATAATACGCAATACGTTTGTCCGCACTGCCGCGCATTCCTGCGGACAGATTGAATTTGGTGTAATAATTCGCTTCACTTGTCATAAAGCACGAAAAATTATGAGCTTCTTCGATGTTTATACAGTCTGGCGCGACCACGTCCTGCATAAACCTGTCGTTTATCTCTTGCAGATTTGAATATTTTTCCTGTGCAAGACCGATAGCCGACGGCGGTACATCGAATATTGCCGCAATCTCTTTTGCTGTGAGATTTTTGGATTCAATGAATTGTAAATCCGTCATAGGCAGAGATATGTCAATCCAATCCATACCGTTATCCAATATGGCAGGCTCGCCGCTGTTCGCCGCTCCGCCGTAAAGCTCGCGCCATTGACGTTTAAGCTTACGCTTTGCGTCGTCTTTTATCGGCTGTGACATTTTCAGCGCACCCTGTTTGACCGAACCGTTCGCGTATAAGCCCTCTAAGTGTTTATCCATATTGTTGACCGCGTCAATCTGATGCCGCGCCACGGAAAGCGGCGAAATACCGCGCTTTCCGTCCGCCGATATGTACGGAATATATATGACTTCATCCTCGGTATAGATGTTGCCGCGGTATGAATACACATATTCGTCACGGTCAAGGATTTTTTCAACCCCGACCTCTTGCGACTTCCACGGTATAAGCTCGGTTATATTGCCATATGTGTCATATTTTTTGTATATAACACAAAAACCCCGAGTAAGTACGTTCGTCATAATGAACTGTTTGTACATTGTCGGGGTTTGATATTTGTTCGGTCGGCGTTCCAAAAGCAGCCGCACAGGGTGATTTATGTCCGCCCGATACCGCTGTTCGACCTCTGTTCCGTCTTTTTCGGTGATTTCTTTGTGAAATACCTGAAAAGGCAGTTTTGACAACATTCTCGCACGATAATTCACGCACGCGAACACCGTTCCGACCGAATACAGAGCAGAGGGGGAAGATGCCGAATTTTTAAGCCGTTCGGCAAGCTCCGCCATAGAGTACCAACTCTCGGGCGAATCGTCCTCGATGCTGATGTCACTTGCGGAATTGCGGTACAAGTCTTTGATTTTGCTGAATAAATTCATAGGTTTTCACCTCGCTTTCGCTTAAAAATAGGCATAAAAAAGCGCTTTATCGCAAAATGATAAAACGCGGATAATTTTCTTGACAAATTTCGCCAATCAGTGTATAATAGACAAAGCAGTTAAAGAAAAGGTAAAGTTGAGCGGTTAGCCTCCGACATCGTAACAAGTACGCGTGAAGGAGGTGGTTTTTATGAATACTGAATACATAATTAGTTTTATGATATTACTGTTACTCATACTTATAACCATAAAAAAATAACCGCCCCGCCAAAGTGTGGTTATTTTTTTATTCTACATTACGGCTAACCGTGTAAACGGTAACCTTTTCTTTTTCTGCTTATATTTTAGCACAACTCATTAAATCTGTCAAGCGTTTTTATCACAAAATATAATCGTCCGACATAATTGTTTCCTCCAAATCCACATATGTATCACAAATCGCGCGGCTGTGCGCCGTGATGAGCGCCGCCCCGGGGTCGATTCGCTGTGTGGTTTTGGATTTGTCGGGTTTTATATTTCCGTTTGAATCGGCTGTGGCAACAATATTTGATACCGCCCACCGCAATACGGGGTCGTCAAAGTGAATGATTTTGCCCTGTACGGCGAGCCGTTCAACGTCTTTCATCGGTTCGGAAAGAGAATATACACCTTGTCGCACCTCAACACAGGTAAAACCCTCACTTTCCATACGCTGACCGAACTCCGATGCGTTCCACGGGTCGTAATCGATTTCGACAATATTATATTTCTTTGCCTGCGTCATAATATAGTCCATTATCCACTGTTGCTCGATAACTTCGCCGGGGATTGCCGTCAAGTACCCTTGCCGCACCCACGCCGAATAAGGAACGTCGTCTTTGTGTTCTTTCTCAATCATTGTTGCCTCGGGGATAAAACTGTGGTGCAGAACCGCATAATATCCGTTTTCCAAAGGAAAATCCAGTATAACAGATGTCAAGTCGAGTTTTGCCGACAAGTCAACGCCGCAATAACAGCGCCTATGCAACAAGTCAACCTCAATGCCGCGGCCGCTGTTGTTCCACTTATCCATATTCATCCACGCAACAGAGCTTGAAACCCACATATTCATATGCTTACACGCGAATTGATTGTAAGCGGCAGGGATTTCTCTCGCCTGCTTCGCCTTGATTTTAAGGTCGTTAATCTTGACCGATACGCCGAGATTTGGGTTTGCCTTGATGAAATTTTTCGGGTCGAGAATATCATCGCCCTCATCGGGTTGCGCAATATACGCAAAAAGCGTGTCGTCCTCAAACACGCCCTCTAAGACTTTCTTTGCATATTCATATCGTTCGCGGCAAATCCCATTTGCATTGAACCCTGCCGTTGTTACCACCCATATGAGCGGTTGCGTTCTTGCGACCGTTCCGCCCTTTAGGATGTCATAAACCTCACGATTTTTGTGTGCGTGCAGTTCATCAATCAAGCCGACATACACATCTTTTCCGTCAAGTGTTCCCGCTTCTTTTGAAACAGGCTCGAATTTCGATGCCGTTGACGGAACATTAATGTTGTTGGTTAAAACATTGACGTATTCTTTAAGCTCGGGCGAGCGCATAATCATCTGCCGCGCTGTTTCAAAGATAATCTTTGCTTGGTCGCGCGATGTTGCCGCCGAATAGATTTCCGCGCCGCTTTCGCCGTCAACCGTCATACAATAAAGAGCCGTTGTCGCCGCGTCCGTTGATTTTCCGTTTTTCTTGCCGATTTGTTCGTACACTTCCGAAAAACGCCGTTTGTTGTCCGATTTGCGTTTCCAACCGAACACCGAACCTTGTATAAAGCATTGCCACAACTCGGGATTCATCGGTTTTCCTGCGCAATCGCCCTTGTAATGGTGACATAACCGATAAAATTCAAGCCGAATTTCGGCGGATTCCTTATCGTAATAATAAGGATAGTTCTTTCTTGCCGATTTTTTCAAGTCGTCAAGGTGGCGTTTGCACGCCAAACGGACAAGCCGCCCTGCGCCAATCTCACCGGCAATCACCATTTTCGCATATTTAGTCGCTCTATCCACGTCAAAACTCTCCCTTTTTACTCCGTCTTGCTGTTCGCATTCGTGGGCGGTCGGGGACGTCCGCCCCTACAGGTTTCCGCATACGTTCCGTTTGGTTGTAGGGGACGGCGTTCCCGACGTCCCGGAATTCCGAATTATCCGCCGTTTGCCCTTTTCATAAGCGACATAAGCGGATTTTCGCTGTCGTTGAAATTCTCGGCGTTAAGTCCCGTGCGCGATGAGGGCGTTAAGCCGAACTCACGCGCAAATTTGAGCATATTCGCCATTGCGGTGTTGGCAATCCCGACAGAGGGGTGCTGTATTTCAAGTCCCTTTGATGTGACCGAGGTCAAACCCTCGGCGCGTTTCATCTTTTCGGCTTTTACCCACGTATCAACGTTTTGACAATAAGCACAAAGCGACATATAATCCGCGTCCGTAATAAGTCCGTTCTTTTTAAGCAGCGGAAAAATACGTTTGTATTCTTTCTTTGCATATTCACCGAGCCACGGGGGCGGTTTTTCGGTTTTGTCCGTCAAATTATATTTCGGTTCGTTTTGGTTAATCGGACGGTTGCCGGGATTTCCCTCTAAAAGTTTAACAGCCGTCGGCTTATCTCTCGGACCTCTCATTCCCATAAAATCGTTTCCTTTCAAAATTATTTTCCGAATTAATTTAATTCCCGAGTCGCAAATGTTCAATCATCCAATTCATTCCCATAGGAACGGTAGAGGAAGATGTTCCGATTTCCTCACGGTTCTCGTAATAGTGCATAGCAAGCCGCGATACCGCAAGCCGATACAGTGCGCTGTCCGTTGTGTCGGGTACGCCTGCCGCCGACAAAGTTTCTTTTGCCGCCGCAATCAGCGTACCGAGTAATTCGTCCTCATCTTTCCAATCGATTTTACCGTATTGTTTAACCGAGGTTAAATAATTTGTTTCCATAAAATATTCTCCTTTCGTATGCCCGACCCCGCCGGCACCGCTTAACCCCACCTTAAAACTCGCGTGCAAATACGGAAAGCTGGGGCGGCGGTCTGGGGCGTGTGCGCGATTTTTTCGACCCCCGGGGGGTGGTCTGTGAAAAATTTTCAATACTTGCCGTGACATCTGTTGCACAGCGGACGCAAGTTCGATTGTTCAAGTGCAAGCTCGGGATAATCCCTTAGCGGCTTGACGTGATGCACCATATCCGCACGTTTGAATCGCCCTTGTTCCAAACAATCTTGACATAATCCATAGTGCGCGGCAATGGATAACGCCCGCGCTTTTTGCCATGCCGCCGACTTGTAAAACTCTGCCGCCGACGCGTTGCGTGTATGCCTGTCGTATCGTTGCTGTCGCTGTGCTTCTCGCTTAATATATTCGCTCCTGTGCTTTGTACAATACGTTTCCCTTGTCAGTGTATGGCAACCTATCTTTCGGCACTCTCGCATAGGTTTTTGACCCATATCCGCACACTCCCCCTCTTACCCGTGACATAAACATAATATATATTGTGTCTGTGTTTTAAAATTCCCGTCCGTACACCGCGTGGCAAGGCTTATACAACCCTCGCCAAATATCATACAGACGTTAGCAAATTATGTTTATGTACTGTTATATCTTGAATGTAACCATTGCTTGTTTCACTCTTTCTTGCGTTACTCCGATATATGTCAGAGTGTCACGCTCTGCCGAGTGATTCAGCCATACTTTTATGGTCGCAAGGTCTTTTGTTTTGTTGTAATAATGGTATGCACAAGTCTTTCTCATGCTGTGCGTGCCGAGATTCAAGCCGTACAGTTCGCCTTCATCGCGCAAGACTTCCCACGCGCGGCAACGTGACAACGGTTTGTACTCGTTATCTCTTGCCGGTATCAATGCTTCTTGCGGGTCTTTGCCGGTACAATAATGCTTCAATGCCTTTTGCAATTCGGGCGAAAACGCTATGGTTATTTCTTTGCCCGTCTTGCTTTGGCGGAACGTGTGTGTCTTTTTGTTGGCAACGTCACCGATACGGAGTTTTAATATCTCGTTTACTCTGAGAGCCAACAGCGTTCCCATAAGAAACATAATGTAATACTTTTCATTCCATTTATACAAGTCACTTTTGATTTTGTAATATATCGCCTTATCCCTTATCGGTTCGACCGATTGCATATCACCACCGCCCCTGCCGCTTCATTCTTTCTATCATTGTTATCGCCGCCATATCCGGCGGAATATGTTTTTTTATAATTTTTATTTTAGGGTTATCTGAATTTTTTTCACCAAGTATTTCTTTTTCTTCATAGTCATAACCGACAGATAATTCAAGCAAAGCTCGTTTTATTTCCGGTTCGATTTTATCTGTTTTTGACATATAATCCACCTACTCTATAAAAGGTTTTTTATTATTTCTTTTTCTGCTTCAGATAGTTGCCACTTTTCTGTCGCTGCACGCTCTGCTGCTGTTTCTGCCGCCGCACGTTCTGTCGCTGCACGTTCTGTCGCTGCACGTTCCGAAATTAAATAACCGCTGCCGAAAATGCTGGCACCGTTTTTCTTTTGGCTTTCTAATCCTTGTATAAAATAACAGCTTTCGGATTTAACAGAAAAATTAATTCCCAATTTTGAATATTTTGCAATCATAGTTCCTGTTACAACTTCAATCGGATATTCATATTTCGGTAGCTGTGTGTGCTTATTTTTTCTGTTTATATCATCTTCGGCTTTGAGCTGTTTATAAAGTAACGGACAACTTTTAAATTCAACCGAATCTATATTTGTCACAAATGACGTGTTCACTTGTGCGCCGTTTGCATATTCAAGGGCAATGCCGCATATAATCTTTTGTGCATCTCTTATGCCCATAACCGTAAGAGTGGGTGCAAATAAAAAAAACGGTATTTTACGCTTTTTGTAGAAAGAACATATTTTACTGATAATAGAGAACGGTGGATTGTCAACAACAACATCATTTTCTTTATATGGGTAGTTTTCATAATCACCACCCGGATAAAACGGTCTTACAAAGGTGTTTTTGTCTTTACCGTACTCATCCGAAACATAGTTAGCAACAACATTATAAATATTATCGGGCGTATAACAATCATCGGTTGTTTTCTTTGGCTTGAACTTTTCTACAAATTCCGTATACTCTTCATCCTCTACAAAACCATCACCGTTTTTCATTTTGTCGACAAATTCTTTTTGCATAGTTTTATAGGTATCGTCCACATTTGCATCAATATCAAACGAAAAATCAAAGTCGCTTAAATTAATTTGATTTAATTCATCTTCGAGAACATCTATATCCCACATACTTTCATTAGTCTTGTTGTCTACAATCCTTAACGCTCTCACTTGCTCGTCTGTCAAATCATCAGCAAGAACACAAGGAACGGTGAGCATGTTCAATTTATGTGCTGCAAGCAATCGGCAATGTCCAATAATAACAGTCTTATTTCTGTCAATTACAATCGGTTGTACAAAACCATATTGTTTTATGCTCTCTGCTACGTTTTTGATTTGTTTTTCTGTGTGTTGTTTTTGATTTTGTTTATATGGAATTAATTCGCTTAAATCCATTTCTTTTATATTCATAATATCACCACCGCCTGTCTGAATAACTTTTCGCCGAATCAAACAGGCGTACGCCGAAAAGACGCACGCCACACTTGATACGGGAGGTACAATAAATATGGATAAAGACCGAACAGGCACGCACCTATTCAATCCTCGCATTATATACTATACCACATATTTTTCGGAAGTAAAAGGAAGTAAAGAGAAGTTTTGGGAACAAAAGAGAAGTAAAAGGAAGTAAAGAGAAGTTTTGAGAAGTAAAGGGAAGTTTTCAACAAAACATTTACACAATGCTCATAATATTGAAATATTATTAATAATTATTTCATAATATTTTTTTATTTTTTTGAAAAAAACACTTGACATATACGTACGATTATGTTATAATATATACATAAGTTAAGGAAAGGAGGCTTAAAAAAATGGCGGACAATAAAAAATCTATCAAGGATATTTTGGTAGAAGCCTTGATAGATTTGGTAATAGGTCTGATACTTTTACTGATAGACAAAATCATCGGTTAAGGTATCAAGAGGGGAACGAAAGTTCCCCTCACCTAAGCTAATTATACAACAAAAGTCCGCTGTTGTCAATATGAGCGCATTAAAATTTTTAGGATTGTTTTTTGTGTGTATCGGATGTGCAAAGCTGTTGTACGGTATGTTTACACGCAACAGGTAAAGGAGTAAGCAATGGAGCGAAAAATGACACCACAGGAAAGGTACGCAAAGAAAAATATTAAACAGTTTAAAATAGATTGCGTAATCAATACGGAATCCGATATTATAGACAAACTTATGAGCGTACCGAACAGAGCAGGCTATATAAAAGCGCTTATCCGCGCCGATATAGCAAAAGAAAAAGACGGGGAATAACCCTCGTCTTTTTCTTTTTAGGGTCAATCCCTCATTTTGTGTAAACCTCAAATTTAGCTCCAAAATGATGATATA
>ERZ857775.832-NODE-832-length-41838-cov-5.358088_pt1 | contig 41838 bp, 58 predicted proteins | sample MGYA00519698_ERZ857775 | MGnify/ENA primary metagenome ERZ857775 (study PRJEB31778, sample SAMEA3449363) | human gut metagenome | biome: human gut; feature: human-associated habitat; material: faeces | place: United Kingdom | collected 2010/2012 ...
GGATGGTGTTCTTTATGAGCATTTTGCAAACGACTGAACTAAAAAAATATTATGGTTCAAAGCCCAATATTACGAAAGCACTGGATGGCGTAACCCTCTCCATTGAGGATGGGGAGTTCGTGGCTATTGTTGGTACTTCTGGCAGTGGAAAATCCACACTTCTGAATATGATGGGAGGTTTGGATACTCCAACTTCCGGCAGTATCAAAGTAAAAGGAAAAGAATTGTCGAAATTCAAGGATGAACAGCTTACCATCTTCCGCAGACGCAACATCGGTTTTATCTTTCAGAATTACAATCTTGTTCCTGTGCTGAACGTCTATGAAAATATTGTTTTGCCGGTGGAGCTGGATGGTGATACCGTTGATAAGCATTTCATGAATGAAGTCGTGAAAATGCTGGCTCTCGATGAAAAGCTGAACAGTATGCCTAACAATCTGTCCGGTGGTCAGCAGCAGCGTGTAGCGATTGCCCGCGCCCTTGTTTCTAAACCGGCTATCATCCTGGCCGACGAACCTACCGGAGGGGTTCAGTTAGTAGTATAACAATCACAAAAAAATAATATGAATGTTTTTGTCATGGTCAACACGGATTTCCTTGACAATGGAACGCCACAATTCACGCCTCTCCGGTATAGACAAAGAATCATACACACTTTCAAAATCCATTTTCAAAAAGTTTTTCAAATACGATAAATCCTTGACGGGTCGGGAATCCTCTGCATTTATTTTCTCAAGCTGCATCAGCAATTTTTCTCTATCAAGTTTGAACTCGTCCATTGTTATGAGGTCGTTCAAATATAGGTCTTTCAATTTCTGCATTTTTCCCTCAACACTCCGGCGTTTGGCATCGGTACGCAATGCCGGAAGATTTGCGACCTCGTATTCTGCAATATAGTTTTCCAGTTCCGGACGGATGCGTTCGAGGAGCATCTTTTCAAGGGTTGTCTCAAAGACGAGTTTTCGGTTCGGGCAGCGATGCAGGTTCACACCCTGTCGGCAGCGGTACACACTGTATTTATATATAATTCGTGTTCCATCGGCACGGACACGACCTCTTGCACGTTGCTGACATCCGCTCATGATATGGTCGCAGTCATCGCAGACAACGAGACCACTGAAAATATAATCGTGCTTTTTCCCGCTCTTGATGTTGATTTTGAGAAGTCTCTGCACATCAAAGAAAAGGTCACGGTCAATGATAGCAGGACAATAATTTTTATTGTCACGAAACTCACCGATGTATTTTGTATTTGTGAGCATATTTTTGAGACTGGCAGCAGAACGGACAAGTCCGAACTCACTCTCCATGTACCGGAGTGTCATGCTCAAGTTTCCAGTCTTGCGGTAGTATTGGAAGATAGCAACGGCGGTCGGAGCGTCGTCATCCGGCACAAGGTGTTTATTTACAATCTTATATCCGAGAGGGGTTGAGCCGGAAAGAACCTCCCCGTTGTCAACCTTGTCATCGAACACACCGAGGATTCGGTCGGAATCATTTTGAGCCTCAAGTTCTGCCCATATCATTGAATTATTAACGAAAGCACGACCGTGAGGGGTTGAAGTGTCAAAATAAGGCTGCTCAATGGCAGTCCATGAAACACCGTGCTTGTCAAGAATGTCCTGCGTGTTCAGATAATGACGGAGGTTTCTGAACCAACGGTCAAGACGGGTGAAAATAATGAGGTCAATTCTACCTGCACGGACATCATCAATGAGGCGTTGAAAGTCGTCTCGTTTCAATTTCTGTCCGGAGATTCCGTCATCAATGTATGTGTCAACGAGAATCATATTCTCATGACTGTCTATGTATTTTTGCCCTGTCGCTAATTGGTCACGCATGGAATCTCCGTCCTTGACCTGTTTGTCGGTCGAAACACGGATATAGATTGCCACACGGAGCAGGATTTTCTCAACAGGAGCGGTTGTTTTACGTCGCATTTTATCAACTCCATTCAAAAAAATGTATAAAAATAAAACCTATGCACAAGCACGGTTTTATGATAAAATGAGACTTGTGGGGTGACATTTTATCACCGTGCTTATACGGAGGTATATGTTATCTAAAGAGCGGTTTCCATTGGCGTGGAGGCTGCTCTTTTTTTATTACAAAAATTCGATAACGACATCAAATCAGTGCGGAAATTTCGTTCTGTACACTTTCCTTGAGAAAGGAGGTGAGCAGGATGAAAATTCTCGTTTGGGAAATGAGAACCTCAAAGGGGTTCACATTGATGGAGTTATCGAAGAAATCCGGAATCGGAAAATCTACGATAAACAACATCGAAAACGGCAAGGTGTCGCCGACATTATTTCAGCTTGAAATGATAGCGATTGCATTAGGCGTGAAAATCACCGACCTGTTTGAATCCGAATACAAATAATTGTATCACATTGCAGCGGGATTCCGGCAGCAGGAGGAACGATTTCCACGATTATGGAAATCAACCTCGATATTTCCACAATGATGGAAATATATGATACACTGTAATCGGAAAGGGGGTGTTCCCCTTGAATTACAAAGAGGCTATTGTTGAAATAGTCGGGAAGATACAAAACGAACGCATCCTAAAGAGGATATATAAATTCGTGGCGTATCTGTACACCCATGAGGCTGACAGTTGAAAAGGCTGTCAGTCTTTTTCTTTATTATTTTGTGTGAACTCAATCGCCTTTTTCATTAAGCGGTCGAGTGCAGCGATGTCCTCGTCACTCAACTCAAGCATGAATTTGAAAAGGCTTTTTCGTGCCTCATCCTCACCCGCCATGATGCGGTCAATGCGTTCGATGAAATCATCGTCCGTGTCAATGAACATCTCACCGTCTCCGGTGGTCAACCACATGTAATCAACATTATACTCACGACAAATCGCCTTGACGACCTGTTCAGTCACGGAGTTTTTTCCATTCTCAAGCTGACTGACAGAGTTCTTTTTCATTCCTATTTTCTCACCGAATTTCTCAAGAGTGAGACCGAGAGCTTTTCGGACTTCTCTGATTCGTTCGCCTTGCGTCATACTGAATCACCTCCTCTGTTTTCTAAAGCATAACACCCAACGAGACAAAAATCAATAAAAAAGTTCTTTGAAAGAACAAAAAAGTGTTGACAATGTTCTTTGAGGGAATTATACTGTTCTTACAAAGAACAACAGGGAGGTGAAAAGAAATGCCAAAACATGAAATTTCAAACGTAAGAACACGGGGAACTGGGGCGATTGAAAAACTCATTTTCTACAAAACGGAGGTTTCCGAACACCAAGAGATTAGAGTGAGAGCGGAATTCGAGGGAGACCCCGAACCGGAGCAAATCAAGCAGATTTCAGAGGTTGTCAAAAAGGCAGCGGAAGAAATAGGAAAGATTGTGGAGGAGTGGTGAAACACTCCTCCGAGAAAATCATTTCAAAGTGCGAATGTGTTGTGCAAAATCTTGTGTTTCAACACATGCCTTGATAGCTGATGCGAGAAGACGTTCAAATTCTTCTTTTGATAAATCAGAAACTTTTGAAAATTTGATGTCGCTATTTTCAAACGCACTTGCAATCGCACTTTTGAAAGTGTCATGATGAACCGCCATGTTGTCACCTCCTGTCATTTTGGAATGGTCGCACATTTATTATATGGCAGGAGATGCAACAGGACAAGCAAGAACAGGAGGAACGGAAATGAGCAGAGTAGAGGAGTTGAATCAGTACATACAAGAGTTATTTGATTATTGGGATGGAAAAAACGATGATTTTGAACCTATTCCGATACCGAAAGAAGTCGACGACGAAATGCAGAGAGATTCATTTTATTAAAGCCGAAACGGGGCAACAGTCGCCCCGTCAGCGTCCGGATGGCGACCGACGCTCTGACGATGGCAAGCCGAGAGACAGCGTCAGCGATACCGTGGGAAACATGGCAGCGGGTGGACTTGCTAAAAGGTTCACGGTTGGTCAACAGGTTTTCAATGATTTTTTAAGGTGAAAAGTCATAACACGGTAGACATAGCCGGAAAGCAGGTGGACGGGATGCAGAGACCGAGAGAACCACCAGTGCAGGAAATCACATAAAACACTATCAACAGAGGAGGTGTTGAATCATGACGAGAAACGAGAAAAAGACGGCAATCGAGAACATGGCAGAAAGATTCATGAATATTTCCGACCTTGAGGGAAAATCAATGGCAATCATGGTCATGTCTGCATACGCAGAGGGCAAGGCAGCAGGAAAAGTCGAGGAGCGTCGCAGATGGGAACAGAAAGAGGCGGTTGCAACGACCGCCTAACCGAACACGAAAACAACAGGCAAGAGCCTTTTTAATAGATTGGAGGTGCAGCAGGTGAGTGAACAGAACATCAAGAAATTTTATGAGACATTAGCGAGAATCATTTCTGAACGTGAGCAGGTGAAAATCACCGTGAGCGTCTCAAAGAAAGAAAAAGCAGCATAAAGACAAAAAAACGGATGACCGCTGCGAACGGTCATCCGTGTATCAATCGGTGTCGATTGATATGTTTCAAACTAAGAATATTATATCAAATCTGACACGAAAAAGCAACTCAAAAACGACCGGAAAGGTCGGGAAAACAAAGGGTTTTCGGAGGTTTTGTCGTCCTTGTAATAGATACTAACAAGTCTACGAAAACATAACAGGAGGATTGTGTCAGATGGCAAGAAAAAGAGGGATGCAGTTTATCCCGTATGATTATGAGGCAGCATATAACAAAGCGATGGAGGACATGCACGAATGGTTCATTGAGAACCTGTTCCAACATCGAAAGAAAGTGATATATGCCTTGAAAGAGATAACAGCAGGAGACCAGTTTGAAATTGAGATATATCCGCAGTTCCGGAGTATGGATGAAGTACCTCCGGAGGGGAGAACTATCAAGAAAGACAACAACAAGGCTCAAAAGAATCTGAATGATAAGAACGCAAGGAAATACGTTGAGAGGTTAATCAACGAGAATTTCAGTGACCGTGATATTTGGATGACATTGACCTATGATGATGCACACATACCGCCGGACGGGGATGTTGATGCAGCAATCAAGAATGTGCAAAAGTACATCCGACGCATCAACTATCAGAGGAAAAAGAGGGGTCTCCCGAACGCAAAATATGTCTATGTGACCGCATACAATCCGGATGCGGAAATCAGATGGCATCATCACATTGTCATGGATGGTGCTTTAGACATGGAGACGGTTGAATCCTGTTGGAAACAGTCAAGCAGGAATGAGGTTCGCAGGTTGCAGACGGACGAAAACGGTCTGTCCGGTATGGCGAATTATATTGTCGAAGAAAAGAACCGTGTTCCGTCAGAAAAGAGATGGAACAGTTCGCAGGGATTGAGAGACCCACGAATCAAGGTCGTACACTCCAAACGTCCGGCAGCAGGAGGCAGTTATAAAAAAATAGGCTCATTCGTTGACGGAATGGTCAAAGACAGGGATTCCATTCCGGAGATATTAAAAAAGTGGTATCCGGACATGGATTTCACGAACGCAAATGTGTACTACAACGATTTTAACTGCATGTTTTACATACATGCACGAATGAGGAAAAGGAGGCTACAAAGTGAAAAGACGGAAAAGACAGGCAAGACATGCAGGACGACGTGATGCGTTCCATTTGACCATGATTGCGGTATTGATGACGGTGTTGTGCTTGATGATAGTGAATATCAAAGAGCCGGAGCAGACCGAGGAAGAGCAGCCGGAGACGACACATGCGGAAGTGGTACAGAATCCGGAAACAATCGTGCAGACAGCAGAGGAGACCGAAAGCAAATACAAGGTTTTCGATGGTATGTCCGAGGACTGGGGGAGCGATGACCTTGAGGGATTCGTACTTTATAAGTTACCGGAACAGTATGCGGATAAAGGCTATTTTCCGGAAAAAATGCAGATATACACAAGATGTCTATGCAAGCAAAATGACGTTCCCTATGCCCTTGTACTGGCAATCATTGAGCATGAATCCGGATATGAATTTGACAAGGTCGGAGACGGCGGGCAGTCAAAGGGATATATGCAGATATATGAGAAATGGCACACTGACCGGATGAAACGGTTGAACTGCACCGACCTCATGAACCCATATCAAAATGTGAGGGTCGGGATTGATTTCCTGTCGTACCTGCTCAAGAAATACGGCACGGTGCAGGATGCACTTGCAGCGTACAACTACGGTGAAAAGGGTGCGAGGGAACATTTGTGGAGCAATGGCGTGTATGTCTATTCATACAACAGTGCAATCATGCAGAGAATGAAAGAGATTGAGGAGGTGGTCGGGAAATGAGTTTTGACTGGCGACCGGAATCAAAAGACAGGTATTTCAGAAAAGCCGAGGCAGCAGTCAAGGCAGCAGGATTCGATGACATCCTGCAAATCAGCAAAGAACAGTTTGCAATCACGAAAAGCACGGTCAAGGTGTATTTCAAGCCGATTCCGAGAGAGGGAAAGACCCGCCGATGGTGGGAGGCAAAGAAAAGCATCGCAGGGATGCAGGAGCAGTCCGGAGGGCGTGACGAGTTCGGCAGGAAAAAGAAAACCATTTTTATTCATGCCTATATGGTTTTAGAAATGGAGGAGCAGGACAGGTGAGGGCAGGAAAAATCATTGAAAGAATCAGACACATGCTCAAGGTCAAGGACTGCAAACATGTATGTCTGTTCTGCGAATATTATGACATGTGCAAAGAGGAGGCGAAAGCGAATGAACATGAGATATGCAAAGAGAAGTGAGGACACGGAGCAAATCAACGTCGTGTCATGGGCGGGATGGAACATGAACCGTTATCCGGAATTAAAGTGGTTGTTCCATGTGCCAAACGGAGGCAGTCGAAACAAACAGGAGGCAGTCAAATTCAAACAGATGGGTGTCAAAGCGGGTGTTTCTGATTTGTGCCTCCCATATCCGAAAGGCTCATACTGCGGGTTATTCGTTGAAATGAAATTCGGGAACAACAGACAGCAGGACACGCAAAAAGAGTTCCTTGCGGATATGGCAGCAGCCGGACATTTTGTTGCAACCTGCTATTCAGCAGAGGAGGCAATCAAGGTCATTGAGGAATATCTGAATTTGTCGGATGCGGTACACATGGAGAGAAATCTGAACATGAGCATCCCGAACAACAGCATCCTCAAGGACGGGAAAATCAAGAATTGAGGAGAAAAGCGATGAAAGTATTGATTGCGTTAGGTATTGCAGCGGTTGTCATGCTTGCGATGGTATTTCTTGCGGTGATTTTATTCGTGGCAGCAGTTGCGGTCGATATAGCGTCCGAATTTATGGACTAAAAAATATAACAGGATAACAGGAGGAAACAACATGAGAATTATTGCAGTAATGTCACCAAAGGGAGGAATCGGAAAAACGACGACATCCGATTCAATCGCCTATATGTTGGGCGAGGAGCAGGGAAAGAGAGTGCTTGTGTTAGACGGAGACCCGCAGGGCGATACATCAAAGACGTTCGGGGTATTTGAACCGGACGGAATCGGAATGAGTGAGCTGCTTGAGAAACATGAATGTGTCGGCGGTACATACAAAACGGGTGATTTGATTCGCCCGACGGAATACTCACACGTTGACATCATTCCGGCGAATGGCTATCTCATGAAAACGGACATGAATTTGTTGCTCAAGTCAGAGGACAATCAAGTCACACGATTGCGTGAGGCGTTGCAGGAGGTAGCGGACGCATACGATTATTGTATTTGTGATTGCGGTCGACTGCTTGACATGGTGGTCATAAATATCCTCATATCGGCAGAGTTAATCATTGCACCCGTAAAGGTTGGAGGATATGAAATCGAGGCATTGCAGAACCTTGAGGAGCAGATTGAGGATTTGAGAGACATCAATCCGGATTTGAGAATCAAGGCACTCATGACCATGCGACAGAAAAACAAGACCTCTCTTGAGGTTGAGGAGTGGTTGAAAGCAGATTCCGGATTTGACATGTTTGTCACTCCGGTTCGCCGTTCCATCGTTGCGGAAAAATCAACAACGGCAATGATACCACTCCCGAAATTTTCAAAGCGTGGAATCGTGTCTCAAGATTACAGATGCGTTGTGCATGAGTTACTCAAGGAAATGGAGGGGTAAATGTGGGAAAGAGGAAAATCACCTGCAACAACGCCTCCTGCAAACACCACATAAGCGGAGGCGGGTGTGATACCTGCATCATGCTTGACGGTTCGGGAAAATGCAAGTCCTTTGAAAAAGGTTTTGCATATTATTTTCACATTGTATGGGATGCACTGGGAAACAAAAACTTTATTGACATGATAGAGGTGCAGAGAAATCCGGATTTGAGAATCGGAATGTATTATGTGATGGAATGTTATGAACTGGGATTTTCGGAAATGGAATGGGGAACATGCAGGATGCTCATGCTGAAGAACGGAGAAAACGGCGAACCGTTGAATTATGAGGGAATCACAGCGAGAGAGTTGAACATGGAAAAGTTCAGAAAACACCTCAATGATTTTGAAAATGGAATAATGCCAAATCAAGCACAAAAAGAGCAGGAACAGCAGAAAACCGAGACGAAAGAGTTCGGGTGGTTGTCTCCGACAGGCGTTTTCACGGAATCACCGTTCGGAACGCATGAAGAATCAGCGGAACAGATATGCGAAAGAAAAGGGTTCACGGATGAGTATTGGAAATGGGTGAAAGAATCCGGAGACAATGAAATCGGACACCTCATGCGTGATTTTCTTTCAGAGGTCAAAGGATATTGTCTGATTCACAATCCGTCCGGATATGCCGGATATATAGTGACAAACATGAAAGCACTGACAAAACATCAGAAAGATTTTTTATACAATTATTTCATGGATATGGGAGACAGATTCAAAGCCGAACAATTTGTCGAGTAAAAAGGAGGAAAGCACATGGGAAACATCGTGAAAACAGCAAAATGCAGATTCTGCGGTCAAATGACGCAGATTGAGGCAGACGAAGAACTGACAGCAGCACAGGCAGAGGAACAGGCAACAATGACATGTAACTGCACAGATGCGGTTGAGTATCAGAAAGAGAAACAGAGGAAAGAAAAGGCGATGCAGAACGTCGCTGCACTGTTCGGAGAGGCAGCAACACCGGACAAGAGATGCGGAGAGGGGATTGTGAAGAGAGATGCGGAGAGGGGATTGTGAAGATTCTCAAGGCAGCAGTCGAGGAGATTTACACCGGAGGACTGGCAAAGGTCACGTTGAACCTCCGTGGAGGCGTGAAAGCCTCTATTTCGCAGAATAGCAAAGGCGAAATCAATGTCGAACGTACCGAGACAAAAAAACAGAAACTCACAGAGTAATAACAGGAGGGTGAACAGATGGCAGCAGGATTCAGCGTGAAAGACGCACTCAACAAGAACAGCAAAGCAGGGATTGACGAATCTCCGAGAGCGAGATTCCGCACAAAGGACATTTCAATTTTCAAGATGTACCGCAATGACATGAATTTTTATAGTGTTGCAGACATCGAAGAACTGGCAGGAGACATCCTCCTGTCCGGTTTGAAACAGAACCTCGAACTTGTATATGCACCGTGCGAAAAAGGCGAATACAGAATCGTCGCAGGTGAAAGGCGGTGGGAGGCTCTCAAGTACCTCGTATCAAAGGGATATAAAGATTTTGAACTTGCAACCAGTAAATTGACCACACCGCAGGACGATGACGAGGAGCAGGTTGAAATCATCATCGCCAACTCATACCGCTCAAAGACCATTTCAGACATGATTGAGGAGGAAACACGCCTCAAGGCATCTCTTGAGCGTATGAAAGCAGCAGGAAAGAAAATCAAGGGATATGACCTACAATCCGGACGATTGAGGGATGTGATTTCCTCAATGCTGCATGTGAGCAAAACAAAGATTGCACAGATTGAGGCAATCAATAACAATCTGATTCCGGAATGGAAAGAGGAACTCAAGAAAGAACGCCTCACATTCTCCGCAGCTTATGAATTGAGCGGAATGACGGAGGATGAACAGCGTGAGACACTGGGGAAATTTTCAGAGACCGGAGAACTGACACACAAAGAAGTGAAAGACATGAAAGAGGCGAAAGCAGCAGGGCAGCAGGTGTCAGAATCAGACACGGCAGAAAACGGCGTGAATCCTCCGGAGGCAAGAGCGGGCGACGATTATGAGACACCGCATCCGGAGGGAATCACATCTCTCTGTTATTCCTGTACCGAATATGAGACCTGCAATGTCAAAACCGGAACATGCACCTCATGCGACCAGTACAAGAACCGTGCAGAGGCATACAAGACCGATGAACAGAGATATTCAGAGGAGCAGGATGCAATCGACCGTGAGACAAAGAAAAAACTCCGTGAGATGGAACAGGAGGAGAAGATGCAGAAACTCCCATCAGACACACAGGAGACCGGACAGAAAGTGCATCAGATACGCCTTGCAAAGTCTTATTTCGATGATGTGGCAAACGGAATCAAGACATTTGAACTCCGAAAGAATGACAGAGGATACAAAAAAGGCGACATCCTCGAAATGATGGAATTTGCAGACGGGAAGAATACCGGACGCATGGTCAAGGTGCTTGTGACGTATATTCTTGAGGACTACACCGGAATTGAGGACGGATATTGCATCATGGCAACCAAACTCATGAAAGACGGTGAGGTGTAGAATGACAGAGATAAAAGACCCGATTTTGGCAGCAATGGAGTTCTCACTGAATTACACATTGAAAAGATTTGAGGACACAGAAACGGAGGACGGAAAAATTATCAGAGAGGGAATCATAAGAGGAAAGACTTTAGTTGAACATCTGCGGATTTTTGGTGCGGATGTGTACGGAAAAAGCAAAGAACAGTTTGCGGAAGATATAAAGGACAAAACAATTATTGTGATGATGACCGATGAAGAATACAAGGAATATATCAAGGCGAAAAGACTGTATAGAGTGATAAAAAAGGAGGAATTGTGATGGATAACATCAAGAGAGGCGAAATGTTCTATATCAGCAGAGGGGGGTGTCATATAACGGGAGCGAACAGCACTCCGACCGTCCGGCGGTCGTTGTAAGCAATGACAAGAATAATGAGAACAGCAATGTCGTTGAAGTTGTATATATGACCACGCAGCCGAAAACAGACCTCCCGACACATGTGACAGTGAGGTCGACAGGCAGACCAAGCACCGTTTTATGTGAGCAGGTCTATTCGGTATCGACAGAACGCATCGGAACGTATATCGGAGAGTGTTCAGACAAAGAGATGGAGAACATCGACATCGCTCTCATGATTTCCTTGCAGCTTGACGGCAACATGAAAACCTCGAAGAAATACAACGAGACAATCAAAGAACAGCAGGAGGAAATTGACCTTTATCGCAAGAAGATTCAAGCGATGCAGGAGGCGTTGAAAGAAAAGGAAAATGAAAAGCCTGAAATCACGGCATCATCAGAGGAGACAATCAGATTGCAGACAGAAAGAGACACATACAAGACCATGTATGAACAGTTACTCAACAGATTAGTGAATGGAGGAGCAGCATGAACAAAAGTACATTAAAGGCAGAATTTATCAATGCGAAAATCAAGGATGCGAAATACATCGGAGTGAGCATCAAGACGGAGGGCAGCAGTCAGCCGGAAATCATCATCAATCCGAGAGAGAATTTCGATGCGAAATTTGATTATTACATGGAGGCATACGATGACGATTTGATTCTGATTGCAGCAAAGGGCAAAAAGGACATCCGCATCGTGGCAGTAGGACACGGAAACCGATTCGAGGACATTGAAAACCAGTTAATCGGGGAAAAGGGCAAAGGTTGGAGAGAATTGATTGCAGGAGCGATTGACAACGCCTATGACCGTTTGATTGCAAGCACACCTCCACAGACGGAGGAGGAAAAGACACATTGCGAAATGATAAAAGAGGCAGTCAAGGGGATGTTCATCAATGAGAGCAGGACGGCAGCAGAGGCAGAGTTCATCAAGACCCATATTGTTGATTATGAGAAAATATTCGATGTCTGCATGAATGGCGATGACCTTGAGTTCAAAAAAGGACTTGTCAGATTACAGAAAATGCAAAATGAATATGTGATGCAGAGAGAACGGGAGGAAACGGCGAATGAATAAAGTCATATTGATGGGGCGACTTACAAGAGACCCGAATGTCAGATATACACAGCAGAACAGTTCACAAGAATCCATGTGCGTGGTACGTTACACACTGGCAGTCGACCGCAGAGGTGCGAGAGACGGGCAGCAGTCAGCGGATTTCATTTCCTGCGTTGCATTTGGCAAAAACGGCGAATTTGCAGAGAAGTATTTCAAACAGGGAACAAAAATTGCTATTACGGGCAGGATTCAGACGGGTTCATACACCAACAGAGACGGTCAAAAGATATATACGACCGATGTTGTGATTGAGGAACAGGAATTTGCAGAAAGCAAGAAAGCAGCGGGAGAACAGGAGCAAAATGCGGGTTATACGGATGCAGGTGACGGGTTCATGAACATTCCGGACGGTGTTGACGAACAACTCCCTTTTGCGTAAATGGAAAGGAGGAGCGTGATAATATGGGAATTATGAGCATCGTGAAAAACGTGATTGAGCATTTCAGAAAAGCCGGAAAGACAGAAAATGAGATTTCGGGCATGATTGAACAGGCAGCAGACAGGGCGACAGTCAACAAAGGCGTTACAGAAAAAAAGGAATATAAAAGACCGGAAATCAAGGTCGAAACATCGGCAGAACAGTTCGTCGAGGCAGTCATGCAAACGGGTGTCACAGCGGAGCAGGTAAAAACGGCAATTATGAAAATGTGCGATTCGCAAAGATGCACAAATCGCCAAAACACGAATAACTGGCGTAAAATGCACGGTCTGCCTATGAGAAGAAAGCAGAAAGCGAGGAAAAAGCATGAAAGAGGAAAAAGAGCAGACAGTCATTGACAAAACCCTGCTATATCTCGAAAACTATCGTGAAATGGAGCGGTACATCAAAGAGGCGGTATCAGAGACCTCTCAAGTGCCGGATATAGGCAAATACAACATATCAGCAGAAAGAGCGTTCCTGCAATCGGTTAGAGAGTGCCGTGCAGAGACGGTCATTCTGTTCGAGCATCTCAAACAGGCTCTTGCATCACTCAAAGAGGATGCAGAGGCAGCAGGTGAGAGGTACAAGTACGACGCACTTGAGGCAGTCTATATCAAGGGCAAGACATACGAGGATATAGTGAGGGAGACAGGATGCGGACGCAACTCACCGAAAAAGTGGTGCAAGGTCATGATTCAACGCCTGTCAATCAAATTATTCGGTGCAAAAGCGATTGAAAATGATAAAAACGGAGTGAAAACAGGGTGAAATGAGGGTGAAAATAGGGGTAAAAAGTGGGTGAACAAAAGGCAAAATAAACGTGATAATATGTTAGCATGAACAGTTGAGACGAGCGATTGCAGATATGCAGTCGCTTTTTTCTTGCCTGTTTGCCCTCCTGTTATATGCGGGTAAGTGTACACAGCAATGTGCATAACTGCCCGCCTCTTGTGGATAACAGGACAGGAGAACCAATGAAGAGAGGAGAACGCAGATGCTTTTGAAATCATGCAGGTGTGGCAAGTTGATTCCACAGTCAGTAAAGATGTGCGAGGAATGTGAGCAACGGCAGCAGTCGAGGCACATGATATACAACAACACACGGCGAGACAAGAGAGCAGCCGAGTTCTATGTGTCAAAGGAATGGCGGGCGATGCGGGAGCGTATCATTGAGGTCTATGACAACGTGGATATATACGCATTGTATGTCGAGAATGAACTACTCACATGCGAACCAGTACACCACATAGTTGAACTTGAGGACGACTGGGAACAACGCTTGAATCCGTTCAACCTCATACCTCTCAACCATAAGACACACAACACAATCACTGCTCTGTATAAGCAGAGCAAAGCGAGCATGAGAGCAACACAGAAACAGTTGAGGTCACTGATTGAGTACCACTTTCGAGAGGCAGGGGGATATAAAAAAGTTTTGTGCGATTCATTTCTAGTCGCACCCCCTCTTTTGTTTGGAGAAAACTCCCCACGGGAATTTCAGCAGAAAGGTACATCCGAAAGGGGTGTCAGAATGTGACACAAAATCACTGAAATGTTGACGGAAAGGGGGTTTGTTGCTACATGGCAGGACAGAGACAACCCACGGATTTGGTTGTTATGAACGGGCGAAAACACCTCACAAAAGCAGAAATTGAGGCACGAAAAAACGCCGAGGTTGTAGCACCGAACGACAAAGTGAAACCTCCGTCATATTTGACACCGGAGCAAAAGAAAAAGTTCCGGAAGATTGCGAAAGAATTACTTGAAATCAAACTGATTGCGAATGTTGACTGCGATGCACTGGCGAGATTGCTCATTGCACAAGACCAGTACATCGAAATCACGCAGCAAATCAGAGCAACTCCATTGATGGAGGATGCTCCGGTATATGAGACAAAGACGAATCCGGACACGGGAGAAAAAGAACGTGTGCAGGTCGGTACAAGGCAGGTCGTGAACGGTGAACGTGAGCGTCTCATGATTATTCAAGACCGCTGCATGAAACAGTGCAGACAGGGAGCATCGGATTTCGGGTTGACAGTCTCCTCACGCTGCCGTTTGGTCGTACCGAAACCACAGCAGCAAAAGCCGGAGAATAAATTTGCGAAATATGCAAATTAAGGTATGGCGAAAGCAGGAGAAACACAAGACCGCTGCACACAATACGCCCTTGATGTTGTTTCGGGCAAGATAACAGCCGGAGAATATGTCCGACTTGCATGTCAAAGACACCTCGACGACATTGAGAAATCGAAAGCAGCACCGTACAAATACTATTTCGACGTTGAAAAGTCAGAGGAAATCATCAATTTCGCAGAGGAATTGACCATTGCAGAGGGCGAAGAAAACGAGCATGTGACCGCATATCCGTTCCAGTGCTTTATTTTAGGGTCGCTCAACGGGTGGAGAACAAAGGAAAAATCATACAGACGGTTCAGAACGTCTTATGTGCAATTAGGCAGACAGAACGGAAAATCGTTCATCAACGGTATTTTGGCATGTTATTACGGGAATTTTGACGGGTACAAGTACGGAAAAATCTTTTGTACGGCTACCAAGCAAGACCAAGCGAACATTGTTTTTGACGAGGTCGCAAAATTCATCAATTCGGACGAGGATTTGTCGGAATGGTTCAAAGTGCATGACCACAACCACACGATTGACTGTCTGTTGACACATTCAGAAATCAAAGCGTTGTCCGGTGATACAAAGTCACTTGACGGACACCGTGCGTATTTGGGAATTGTTGACGAGTATCACGCACACAAGACGAATCAGATGTACAAGCTGCTTGAGGGAGGTATTAAGAAACTCAAGTCGGCGTTGATTTCGGTCATCACGACAGCAGGGTTCGACCTCAAATCACCCTGTTATAAATTGTATGAATATTGCTGCAATCTGTTAAAGGGTGTTTTTGAAAACGACAGTCAGTTCGTATATATCGCACAGATGGACGAGCATGACGACAGATATGTTCCGGAGAACTGGATAAAAGCGAACCCGATTCTTGAATTTGACAGGGATGCTCTTGAAAACCTCATACCGATTGCACATACCGCCCGTGATATGGGCGGGGAGGACTTGAGAGATTTCCTCGTAAAGCAGTTAAACATGTGGATGCAGTGGTCAAATTCACTGTATATCAAGGACATCGCAAAATGGAAAGCATGTGCCGTTCTGAAATCGCTCAAGAATTTCAGAGGGTCAAAATGTTATGTCGGGGTCGACCTGTCATCCGGAGGCGACTTGACATCAATCGCAATCGTGATTCCGTTCATGATTGACGGAATAAAGAAATATTTTGTACACACACATTCGTTCATTCCGTCCTCAAGGGTGGACGAACACATCAAGACCGACAAAGTACCCTATGACGTATGGATTGAAAAAGGTCTTGTGACAGTGACCGAGACACTGGGAGGAATAAAGACAGATTACAAATACATCATCAAATATCTTGAGGATTTGGTGAAAGAATACGACCTCAAACCGCAGTTGATTTGTTATGACCCGCACAACGCATCGGCGTTCCTATCAGACATTGAGGCATTGGGATTCGATTCAATCTCTGTCACACAGACAGCGAAAGAGTTGAACGATGCGACGGTTGATTTCAGACTTGAGATTTTGGCGGGCAATGTGGAAATCGAGGGAATGGAGGTCGGAAAAGAGGGAAACAAGATTGTTGTTCCTGTCGACAGTTTGCTTGTGTGGTCTATTGCAAATGCAAAGACCATCTCAAACAACTACGGCGAAATAAAAATTGACAAAGACATCACGACAGAGAGAATCGACCCGATTGACGCTATCATCGACGCATGGAAACACGCAATGAAAGAGGAGTACCGTCCGGATGTGAATGAGACTGTCAATGAATGGCTTGAGCAATTTGAAAAATACATGAAGAAAGGCGGTGAGAAATAAATGAATCCGTTTCAGAGATTAGGAGTGAAAATTTCAAATTGGTGGAGAGGTGAACCACAGGACAGCGGAGGCGTTGTGACACTGAACTCACCGTCGCTCCTTGAGCGGATAGGACTGAAAAGAAAAGGGAAACCGACATCAGAGGTCACATATTTCACATGTCTCAAGATGCTGTCGGAGACCCTTGCGAAAATGCCTATCAAATATTATCAGAAAACGGACAAGGGAATCATTGAGGCAGAGGCGACGGACACATCAAAGCTGCTCTCAAAAAGACCGAACCCGTTTATGACACCAACGACATTTTGGAACACGGTTGAAATCAACCGCAACCATTACGGAAACGCCTATGTGTACATAAGAAAGAAGTTTGACCGCAAGAAATACGGCGGTGAAATCAAAATCGTTGATTTGTGGGTTATGCAGTCAAATTGTGTGCAGATAGTCGTTGACGATGCGGGAATATTCGCAGGAGTTGGGCGTTTGTGGTATGTCTACACAGACCCGACATCCGGTCGTCAATATGTGTTCAGTACAGACGAGGTCATGCACTTCAAAACATCATTCAGTTTTGACGGAATCACAGGACTACCAGTGCAGCAGATATTGAGAGACACGGTTGCGGGTGCATCCGAATCACAGGCGTTCATGAATAACTTGTATGAGAGCGGTCTGACAGCAAAGGCAACTCTTGAATATACCGGAGAACTGAACGAAAAAGCGAAAACAGCACTTGTCAAGTCGTTTGAGGAGTTCGGCAGCGGAGCGAAGAATACAGGAAAAATCCTGCCTGTTCCGTTGGGGATGAAACTCACACCTCTCGACATCAAACTGACAGATTCGCAGTTCTTTGAACTGAAAAAATACAATGCACTGCAAATCGCCGGAGCGTTCGGGGTGAAACCGAATCAAATCAACGACTATTCAAAGTCGTCATACAGTAACAGCGAAATGCAGCAGTTATCATTCTACGTTGACACAGAACTGTTCATAATCAAGCAGTACGAGGAGGAAATCAATTTCAAAATACTGCCGGATGAAGATGCAGACGACGGATATTATTACAAATTCAACGAAAAGGTATTGTTCCGCACTGATTCAAAAACGCAGATGGAATATTTGAGAAACGGTGTCGGGGGAATGATTATCAAACCGAATGAGGCAAGACGTAAACTCGACATGGAAGATGCGGAGGGAGGCGATGTTCTGCTTGCAAATGGCAGCATCGTTCCGTTGACTATGGCGGGAGCAGCATATTTGAAAGGTGCATCCGAACCGGATGAAACCGAAGAACCGGAGCAGCCGGAAGAAAAGACAGAGCCGGACGCAGAGCAGCCGGACACAGCAACAGAACCGGACGAAACCGACGAGGCAGAGGACGAGGATGAACAGGAGGGAGGTGAATAATCATGCCAAAGAGACGTTTTGATTTCACAAAGAAGAATAAACGCAGCGGAAAGGTCGAAAATGTCGGCTATTTGGATTTAGAGCAGGACGAGGAACAGAGCAGATGTTCCTTGTATTTCTACGGTGACATTGTATCGGCAACATGGGAATCCATGTGGTACGAGGAGGACAGATGCCCGCAGGACATCGCAGATTTTCTCAACCAGTTAGATGGCTATGAGGACATTGATATTTATTTCAATTCCGGAGGTGGAGACGTATTTGCAGGACTGGCAATCTATAACCAGTTAAAACGATACGACGGACACAAAGTCGGCTATGTCGACGGAATGGCTGCATCTATCGCATCGGTCATCATGTTCGCTTGCGACGAACTGCATTTTGCAACAGGGGCACAAGCAATGATTCACAAACCGTTGTGCATGGCATACGGCAACGCAGACGATTTCAAGGCAGTAATAAAACAGTTGAATCTCTGCGAGGATACAATCCTTGACGTTTACATGGAACATGTGCAGGAGGGTGTCACAAGAGACAAGATTCAGAGCCTCATGAGCAATGAGACATGGTTCGACAGTAAGAAGATGCAGCAGTATTTCAATGTCGAAATCGAAGAAAAGGCAGCAGTCGCAGCGTGTGCATCCGACTATTTTGAGAAATACAACAATATTCCGGAGGCACTCAAGGGAACTGAAAAAGAAAACATTGTCGATGCGGTGCTTGCAGAACTGGAAAAGAGAAACAGTGCAGCAACACAGGCAGAGGAACAGAGAATCGAGGCAGAAAAGCGGGAGATTCTCGATGATTTATACCTTTACGGTATGTAAGAAATGGAGGACAGAAAGTCATGAATAAGGAATTACAGAAGTTATTGAAACAGATTAACGACAAGAAAAATGAAGTCAAGAGCCTTGTGAACGACGGAAAACTCGACAAGGCAAAGGCAGCAAAGGAAGAACTCAAGGAGTTACAGAACAGATTCGACCTCCTCTATGATTTGGACGAGGACGAGCAGGGCAGTATTGAGGACAAGGTCAACAAAGGCACTGCAAAGCAGGTCGGCGGTGAGAAAAAGGTTGACAAAAAGAACCTTGTGAAAGCGTTCGTCAACATCGTAAAAGCGGGATTCCTGCACAGAGAGGCAGACGAGGCAGATGTTGAGGTGTACAAGAACACACTCACATCCGACACAACCGCAGGAAGTGAGGGAGAGGTCGGAATCGGCGTGACTATTCCGGAGGACATCCGAACAGACATCATCGAACTGCGTCGTTCATCCGACAACCTTGAGCAGTATGTCAATGTTGAGGGGGTTGTGACAAAGACAGGAACACGAAACATTGAGGTTGATGCAGAATCAACACCGTTCGACAACGTGGATGAGGCTGCGGATTTTCCGGAGATGGACGAGCCGGAATTTTTACCGATTGAGTACAAGGTCAAGAAAAAAGGTGGAATCCTCAAGATGACCGCCGAACTGCTTGAGGACACAGCAGCCAACATCATGGCGTACATCAACAAATGGATTGCGAAAAAGACAAAGGCAACCCGTAACGCAATGATTCTCAAGGTACTCAACGAAATGACAAAGGGAAAAGAGGTCACAGTGGAGAATCTCGACAGCCTCAAGGATATTTTCAATGAGCAGTTAGACCCTGCGATTGCAGAATCCTCAATCGTCATCACAAATCAGAGCGGTTTCAACTACCTCGACAAGTTAAAGGACAAGGATGGAAACTATATTTTGCAGAAAGACCCGACACAGCAGACAAAAGGAAAAATGCTTTTCGGGGAATACAGAATCGTGAAATTGTCAAAGAAAACGCTCAAGTCTACACCGATTATGAACAGCGATGGTCATACAATCGACGGGTACAAGCACCCTGTTTTCTGCGGTGACTTGAAAGAGGCTATCACACTTTTTGACAGAAATGTTCTGACAATCGACCTCAATGACAAAGGTGCGGGGTTATGGGATAAGGACATGACAGGTCTCAAGGTTCGTGACCGCTTCGATGTGCAGGCAGTTGACAAGGATGCAGTCATCAAGGGTGAAATCACAGAGATTGTCAACGGGTAACAAGGCAGCAGGGCGGTGAATCCGTCCTGCTATTGAAAGCAGGTGAAAAACATGACGGATGAAGAAAAAGAGAAATACAGAGACGGTCTGATTGCCACATGCAAGGTATATTGTCACATCGACTATGATGACGACATGGAAATCCTTGAATTGATGTTTGATGTGACCATGCAGGAAATGACGGAACTGATTCCGAATTTCGACCAGTACAGCCTCACAAGCCGTCAAAAGCTGCTTGCATTTATATCCGTGAAAGAACTCTACGACAACCGTGACAAATACCGGAGCGACACGAAACTGCTTGCCTCTGCTGCCTCCTCAATGCTTTTGAAAGAAATATACGGAGGTGCAGCACAATGACAGGCAGAATCAAGATAATTCGCAAGGTGTCGAGCGTTGTTGATGGCAGACGGCAGCAGGAGGAAACGGAGTTTTATTCCTGTTGGTGCGAGGTCAAGAGTTTGGGAACAAATGAGAAATACACAGCCTTGCAGACCGGACTTGAAAACACAATCGTTTTTGAGACACGAACGTGCGACAAGATGGAAGAAATCCGACTGAACTTGAAAGAGTTCTATGCGGTGTACAAAGGCGTTGAGTTCAAGATATATGATGCGTCTCCAATGTTCACGGACGACAGGAAATACCAGTTGAAATGTAGAGCGGGAGCATAGTGTCATAATCTGACACCGGAGGGATGCGATGAAAATTGAAATGGAATTTCAAGGCTTGAAAGAACTCATGAAAGCATTTGAGGATGCAGCAAGCGACGAGGACATCCGAGCAGTCAACAAAAAGATTGTTGAGCAGGGGGAACCAGTCGTGAAACGCATTATGTCGGGGAAGATTCCAAAATCGGCAGATATAAAGTTGAGCGGTCGAGGATTCGGCTCAAAATCATCGGTCACATCACACGCAGCGGACAGCGTTCCACTGGGGGCGGTCAAGGTGAAAGACACCGGAGCGTCAGCGGATGTCGGATGGGAAAAGTCGGATAATAGTGAACACTTTTATGTGAAATTTATTAACTGGGGAACTATTTACAGACCGCCTCAAGAATTTATCTATGCGACAGGGCGTGAGGCAGATGCGGAACTGCAAAAAATCGCAGAACAGGAGTATCAATCCTATTTAGATAACACAATGAAATGAGGTGATAGCGTGAACAGTCCGGACATCATAAAAGACGCATCGGATGCGTTGCAGCAGATTTCAGACAGGGGAATCACTGTCATGCAAGGGTGGTATGACAAGGACATCCATGAAACACATGTGACCTTGTGGGATTTGGGAGAAGTCGACGAGAACTTTTCGGATGATGATGCGGAGGGAGTGACGCTGTCATTGCAGGTCACTATTTTTTCGGAGAGTGACGAGGTTGAACTTGCGAGGGAAATCAAGAAACTCATGAAAGAAAAAGACTTTTCGTTTGAGGGCAGGAACGGAGACGATTCCAAACCGGAGGACGGAATCTATATGAAAGCACAAAGATTTTCAAAATTTTATGAAATGGAGGAATAGACATGACTGAAACAGTAACACCATTAAGCGAAACAGTATCACAGATTGTTAGAAGTAGAACATGCGGTTGTAGGGATTTCTACATCGCAAAAATCACACAGAATGATGCAACAGGATATGTTGCGGGAACTCCGGTGAAACTGGCAAGAGCAATCAAAGCGAAAGTTGATGAAAAATGGACTTCTGAAAAGATTTACTCCGATGACGGAACGGAGGAGGTCATCAACTCATACGAGGGAACAGAGGTCGAACTTGAGGTCAATGCACTTGCACCACAGGACAGACAGATTTTATTCGGGCAGTTATACGAGAACGGTTTCCTCATTAAGACAGCCGACGACAAAGCACCGGAGGTCGCTGTCGGATGGCGTGAGAGAAAACTGAACGGAAAGTATGATTTCAAATGGTTATACGCCGGAAAGTTTGCAGAGGGAATCAGTGAGGAGGCAAGTACAAAAGAGGGCAAATTGTCTCCGACAACAAAGAGCATCAAGGGTTCATTCTACGAGAGAAGTCTTGACAATGCGTATGAGATTTCGGTCGATGAATCAAATCTTGTGAAAGAGAACACAAAGGCAGCAGAAGCAATCAAGAGTTGGTTTTCAAAGGTGCAGGAAAAGAACGACGCAGCAGCGTAACAAGGGATATATAACAGGAGGATAAACCATGAAAAGAAAAATCATCATCAGCAACAAAGAGTTCACAATGCCGAAAATGTCGATTGATACATACACGGAGTATCTCGATATTGCGGAGCAGATTGACACACATCCGAGATATACAAAACAGGACATTGAAATAATGGAGATGTTTGTCTGCAAAGCATACGGAGACCAGTTCACCGTTGAGGAATTAAAGAATCCGGAGACCGGACTGGATGCAGCAGGTTTGATTCTTGAGTTCCAGTTCATTGACGCAGGAATCGGGGAAGAACTCACCAAACGCATGGAGAAGATAGAGAAAAATTTTCAGAGTGGCAAGTGATACCGGAAATAGAGGTCACTTGCAGCGGGAAAAGATATTTTATCAACTCCATAACAGTGGAGCAGTACAAAAAATATGTCAGTCTCATGGAGAAAAACAGCACGGAAAAGATTTCCGGAGTGATGTTTTTTAATACAAAGATAATGCAGGAGTTGTTCGAGAATGAATTGACACTTGCGGAAATCGGGGAGATTGATGCGATTGATTTTCTAACGGCAATCAAGACGGTTCATTTTGTGATGCAGAACATAATTGCAGAGAAACTATTGAACATTGTCGAGGTTGAACAGGTGGAGAAAGAAAAGTCCGCATTTGACGAATACGACCGTGAAAACGGATATGAGGACGAGCCGGAAGAACCGGAGGAAAATCAATGGAAAGTCTGCGGGGAGATTGTCGACCGTGTTGTAAAAATTGCGATTCGGCTTTTGAAAAACTCATACAGTCAGTGCATGAAAGAAAACATTGTCACGTTGTTGGAATACTTGCGTTTTGAATTAGACACAATCAACGAAAATCAGTAAGAGAGGAGGCGACCGAATGGCTTATACAAGCGTCAAAATTTCTGCAAATTCAAGTGATTACCAGTCACAAATGAAATCGGCAGCAGCACAAATGAAAGTCCTGTCTGCGGAATATACGACGGCAGCAACGAAAGCAAAGTTGTTCGGTTCGGAAACAGACAGCCTCAAGGCAAAAGCCGAATCGCTCACTCAAAAAATCACGGTGCAGAAAGGCATTGTGCAGTTAAATAGTGAGCAACAGGAAAAGTTGACAAAGAAACTGTCAGAACAGAAAACAAAGCAGGAGGAACTCAAGGGAAAGATTGACGCTGCGAAAGAAGCCTATGCAAAGTCGACAGAGGAGACGGGGAAGAACTCCGAGCAGTCAAAAGCTTTAAAAGAGGAATTAGACAAACTCGAACAGGAGTACAAGGCAAATGAAACGGCAATCGGGAAAACAGAGACGGCTCTTGCAAATCAGACAGTAAAGACAGAAAAGTCAAAGACTGCCCTCATGAATATGGAGGCAGAACTGAAAAATGTTAATGAGCAATTAAAAGACAATAAACTTGAAAAATTTGCGACTGCTTGCGATACGGCAGGAACAAAGATGGAGAGTTTCGGAAAGAAAATGTCGGTTGTCTCTGCCGGAATTGCGGGCATTGGTGCAGCATCAATCAAAGCATTCACGGAACTCGACGAGGGTTATGACACCATAGTAACAAAGACCGGAGCAACCGGAAAGGCACTTGAGGGGTTGACAAAGTCTGCGGATAATGTTTTCGGAACAATGCCGGAGGATATGTCAACGGTAGGCGAGGCAATCGGAGAAGTCAACACAAGATTCCACACAACAGGAACGGAACTTGAAAAGACCTCAAAGCAGTTCGTACAGTTTGCATCAATCAACGGAACAAACGTCACACAGTCAGTTGACCAAGTTGACAAAATCATGAAAGCATGGAACGTCGATGCATCACAGACAGGAAACCTGTTAGGATTGCTCACGGCAAAGGCACAGGAAACAGGAATTTCTGTTGATACATTAGAGGGATATGTCCTCGACAATAACGCACAATTCAAAGAAATGGGATTGTCGTTGCCTCAAGCAATCAATTTAATGGCTCAATTCGACGCAAACGGTGTTGATTCAACTCAAGCAATGGCGGGTCTGAAAAAAGCATTACAGAACGCCACATCAGAGGGAAAATCAATGGACGAGGCGTTGTCAGATACTATCGGCAGCATCAAGAACGCAAAGACAGAGACCGAGGCGATGCAGATTGCAACGGAATTGTTCGGAAAAAAAGGTGCTGCGGAAATGACAAAGGCAATTCGTGAGAACAGAATTGACCTCACCAGTCTTTCGTCATCAATGGAGGAATACGGTTCAACAGTCGAGGACACCTACAACGGAACACTCGACCCGATTGACAATGCAAAGGTTGCAATGAACAACGCAAAACTGGCGTTGTCGACACTGGCATCCACAGCACAGACATCCGCAGCACCTATGATTGAAAAATTGACCGGAAAGATTCAAGAGTTGACAAAATGGTTTACGTCGCTCTCTCCGGCACAACAAGAAACAGTCCTCAAAGTCGGTCTTGTGGTTGCTGCTATCGGTCCGTTGTCAATCGGATTCGGAAAAGTGGCAAAGGGAATCTCCGACACGGTAACGACCGGACAGAAATTTGTGTCCGGAGCTGCAAAGATAATCGCAAAGATTACGGCAAAGACAGCAGCCACGGCAGCGGGAACGGCAGCAGATACGGCAGGAACAGCAGCCACGGCAGCACATACGGCAGCCACAACAGCAGCCACAGCAACAACCGGAGGAATGACGGCAGCACAGACCGCATTGAACGCAGTCATGAACTTGTGTCCGATTATTCTGATTGTGACACTGATTGCCGGATTGATTGCAGCAGGTGTCGCCCTATACAAAAACTGGGATACGGTCAAGGAAAAACTGTCCGAATTGTGGGGCAACATCAAGGAAAAATTCAATGCAATCAAAGAGACCATCACGGGAGCGTTCACGAAAGCGAAAGAGGCGGTCACGAATAAGGTCAAGGAAATCGGTGACAGCATAAAAAACAGCACCATAGGACAAGCAGCCTCGAAAGTATTCAACGGCGTAAAGGACACAGTTCACAATGTCATGTCGGCAGCGACCGAAACGGCAAAGGAAAAACTGGGGAACATGAAAACAGCCTATGAAGAAAACGGAGGCGGTATCAAGGGCGTTGTCGCTGCCGGATGGGAGGGAATCAAAGGATATTATTCAGCAGGATTCACATTCGTTGATAATTTATCCGGAGGAAAACTCTCTGAAATCAAATCGAAATTCTCTGAAAAGACATCGGAAATCAAGACAAATGTTTCCGAGGGTTGGGAGAATATGAAAACCTCCGTCACAACAAAAATGACGGAATGGAAAACCAATGCATCAAACAAACTGAATGAAATCAAGACGAATTTCTCAACAAAGGTTTCAGACATCAAGTCAAATGTTTCGACGGGATGGGAGAATATGAAAACCACCGTCACCACAAAAATGACGGAATGGAAAAATAATGCATCGAATAAATTGACGGAAATCAAATCCGGATTTTCCTCAAAGGTTTCGGAGATAAAAACGAAATGGTCGACGGATTTCACGAACATAAAGGACAAGGCAACCTCACTCATGGAGACAGCAAAGTCCAATGTTTCAACGAAACTCAATAATATGAAATCCGTATACAGTGAAAAAGGCGGGGGAATCAAGGGAATCGTGTCTGCTACGTTCACAGGCGTAAAGGACACAATGAACTCTCTCATGAGTAGAGCGAACACTCTGACGGGTGGAAAACTCGACAGCATCAAGTCGGCGTTCTCCTCAAAAATGGGAGCAGCAAAGTCAACCGTGTCATCGGTGCTTGATGACATCAAGGGAGCATTTTCGTCAAAACTTGAGAGTGCAAAGTCAACCGTTTCAAGCGTGATTGAAAAAATCAAGGGCGTGTTCAATTTCAAGTGGTCATTGCCACATTTGAATTTGCCACACATCAGTGTGTCCGGAGGTGTCGCACCGTTCGGAATTGGAGGAAAAGGTTCACTCCCGTCATTCTCGATTCAGTGGTATAAATCCGGCGGTATTATGACAAATCCGACTGTGTTCGGAATCAACGGCAACAGCCTCATGGTAGGAGGCGAGGCGGGTGACGAGGCAATCTTGCCACTTGCGGAATTTTACAACAAATTGAACAGCATCCTTGACAAGAAACTTGATGCAGTTCAGAAATCACAAGTTGTGTATGTGACAAATCACACATACATTGACGGCGACGAAATCGCAAGCAAAACCGTGTCAAAGGTAGATGCGGAAATGGTAACAAATAAACGAAAAGGGAGGTAAAACAGGGCGATGAAAATAAACGGAATAGACATCAAAAAATACGATGCAAAGCAGTTGACCGCCGATGTGCAGCCTCCCTCTTTTTCTAATTCATACGAATGGTTGACGGGTGCAGCACTGCCGACGGAATTTGAGACAGAGGTTCAGATGGGACATTTGAAACTGTCAATATATTTCAAAGGCAAGGACAGGAACAACATCATTCGTGCTGCATCGGAGTTCATGAGCAATTTCACAAAGGCTTGCAAGATGGAACTCGACGGCTACAAAGGAACATACATCGGATTCATCACAACAAATGACTATGAAAAGAAAAACGTGAAACAGAGGTACATTGTAAACCTCGAATTTGACGGCTTTTTCGCCGATGACGACCTCTCAATCACATTCGACGGGAAAACCTCTGCATCGTTCTATAAAGTGGGTACAAGAGACGCTCCGTGCGTTGTGGAGGTATACGCAAAGAGTGCCTTGACGAATTACACAATCACCGGACTGGGAGAGGATGACATCATCATTGAGAGTTTGGCAGCAAGAAAGACGGTTGTGATAGATGCAAAGACAGGACTTGTGACAGTCGACGGGGCAAATGCATTCGACAAGGTGAACATGTGGACGTTTCCGGTATTAAAGACCGGAGAAACAGCACTCACATTCTCCAACACAAAGGCAAGAGTGACTGTCAGATACACGCCTATGTGGATTTAGGAGGCGAGAACATTGCAGATTTTTAATGACAAAAAGAAAAGAATCGGAACATTGTCCGGATTCAAGAACAGGGAAATCACCACGACACTGGATTCCGGAGACAAAGAGTTGTCGTTCAGTTATCCGACAGCGGGAGCATTGGCTGACCTGCTAAAAGAAGAATATTATATACGCACCAAAACGGACGAATATGTCATCAAAGCGGTTGAAAAGGGAGAGCAGTTCAACAAATACACAGCAGTCCTCAATGTCGAGGAGTTGGAGGGAACGCCGTTCCCGTATGGTTTTGAATCACAGGAGCAGACAATCAAGGCGTGTCTTGAGTTTGCGTTCGAGGGTACGGGATGGCATGTCGGAACATGCACCGTCAAAAAGAAAAGAACCATCGACGAGCAGGAAAGCGTCACGGCATGGGATGTCCTGCAAAAGTGCCTCACGACATATCGTTGCGAGTGCATCATCCACTCTCTGACAAAAACAATCGACATATATGACCGGATAGGAAGTGACAAAGGTTGCTATTTCATGGAGGGGTTGAACCTCCGGAAAATATCATTGAAGTCGGACACATACGATTTTTACACAAGAATCTATCCGATAGGCAAGGACGGCATCACACCGGAATGGTTGACCGGAAAAGATTACATCGACAATTTTCAGTACAGTTCCAAAATCAAGGCGTATGTTTGGAAAGACGAAAGATATACCAATACCACAAGTCTGATTGAGGATGCGACAGCAAAGATTGAGGAAATGTCAAGACCATACAAGGCATACACCGCAGAGGTGGTCGACCTTGCGAAAGCATCAGAGGAATACAAGGACATTCTCTCATACGGAATCGGAGACACGGTCACGCTTGTGTCAAAGAAAACGAGGACGAGGGAAAAACAGAGGATTGTAAAAATCACTGAATATCCGGAAACGCCAAAAAAGAACACGGTTGAGATTTCAAATGCGAGAAAGACATTTGCGGAAGTCCAAAAAGAGGAGACGGCAGCAGCGACAGACGAGGCAATTTCAATCGCAAATAACAACACAAAAAAAGTGTTGAAAGATGGATATTACACAAAAAGCGATGTTGAATCACATATCACCGCAGCAAAAGACGAAATCAATTTAGGAGTGTCAAAGACCTATGAGACAAAGACCTCCGTGTCGGAGAAGATTACCGCAGCGAATAAGACGGCACAGGATGCAGCCAATGCAGCGGAGAAGAACGCTAATGCAGCGACCGACGAGAAGTTGACAGAGTATTCGACTACAGTGGAGATGAAATCGGCAATCAAAGCGAAAGCAGATGCAATCGAATTAACGGTTTCAAAAAAAGTAAATAACGACGAGATTATTTCTAAAATAAATCAGTCGGCAGAAAAAATCACAATAAGTGCCTCAAAAATAAATTTTAACGGAATCGTGACCGCAAATTCAAAGTTTAAGATATTAACAGATGGGGCATTCGAGGCTAATTATGGGAAAATAGCAGGATGGAAAGCTGAAAATGACTATATAGAATCAAAAAACACAGGTGGAATAACCACAAAACTATATAGTGATGGAAGAATCGCGTTTGGGACTTGCGAATTAAGCACATACGGAGGAGCTTTTACAGTAAAGAATGGATTGCACATATATACAAGCGCAAATACAAGCTCAAGCGGGTTTGATGATGGAACAGAAAGACTAAAAATATTTGGCTTATCACACGTTACATCTGGTGGACATCTTGTGTTCGACACGGATGGTTCAACAGTTAGTTATTTGTCGAGCTCATCTAAGCGATACAAAGAACATGTAAAAAATATGACAACGGAAGAAGCTAAAAAAATATTAGAAATTCCGGTTGTGTGGTTCAAGTATAAAAAGGGGTATCTGAATGAAAATGATTGGCTAAATAATAAAAAAATACCGGGTTTTTACGCAGAAGATGTGTTTGAAATTTTCAAAGTGGCGACACAACTCAATGAAGATGGAGAACCAGAAGACTGGAATTATAGAATGATAATTCCGGCAATGTTAAAATTGATACAAGAATTGTATGAGAGGGAAAAAGAATAACATGACGACAATATTCCAAAAGGCAAAAGAGGAAATAAACAAAAAGATAAATGAAGTGATAAGAGAAAACAATATACCTGCTTGTCTAATTGAAGGCATTTTGATGAGTGCAGTTGCAGATATAAGAGAACAAGAAAAGATGGAAATGCTAGAAAATATAAAAAATATGGAGCGAGAACTCGAAAAGGCAAAGAAAGCAACAAAGAGAGTTCTGAAAACAGAACCGGACAAGGAACAGCCGGAGCAGTATACACAGGAGAATCCGGAGGAATAAGAAGTAAACACCGAGAGGAGGTGAGAGCATGGCAGCATTGACGAAACTGACAACGAACATCAATCTTGAAATGTCCGGAGACACTAAAAGATATTTAGTATCTGCAAAGCAGGGAGACAAGGCAACACGATTCATTGTCGCAAGGTTACTCAACAACGGTGAACCATATACAATCCCGACGGGTGCGAGAGTGGTCATCAACATTACGAAACCGGACGGAAAACATGTATATAACACATGTTCATATTCCGGTTCGGATGTGACGGTCGAATTGACGAATCAAGCACTTACAGCCTCCGGAACGGCGTATTGCGACATTGAAATCCGGACAAGCGATGATTCACAGGTTATCACATCCGCATCATTCACAATGGAGATTGAACCGTCACAGAGGAATGAAAATGCTATCTTGTCGGCGAATGAGTTCACAGACCTTGAGAACCGGATTGCAGGACACATCAAGAATATTGATGACACGGATGCAGCAGTCAAGAAAGCAGAATCCGCAAGAGCGGTCGCAGAGAATGCGAGAGTGAAAGCAGAATCCGCAAGGGAGACGGCAGAAAATAAGCGACAGGAAAATGAGAACACCCGCATCCAACAGGAGCAGCAGAGGCAGCAGGACACCTCACAGGCGGTCAAGAATACGAACGATGCGACGGATGCATCCAAAAAGGCGACAACAGCCTGCAAAGAGGTCACAGAGCGGGCAGAGGACGCATTGCAGAATCAAGAGCAGCTTGAGGCGACATTGAACACGGCGACACAGATTCGACAGGATGTGTCACAGATGCAGACAGCAGTTGCAGAGGCAAAGAAACAGGTCGAGCAGGATAAAAAGGATATTGATGACACGATTCAAAATTCACTGCTTGCATCAGCAGAGAAAATCCTTGAGAGTGTGCAGGACTATTTCAACCGTGCAGAGGCGTTATATTCGAGCATGTATCTTGATTGTGACGGAGAAACGCCGTATCTGCGAACGGTGACACCGGTATTCATTGACGGAGCAACGCCACAGGTCAGAAATGCGAATGAGGGCGTTGATTTTGACGGAGGAACGCCGACCTCCCGACAATTAGCAGTATAATTCCATGATACTGGAAACAGACGGCGAAACGAACACAAAGGAGTGATTGTGTGATATATTCCATAATCACGGAGCAAAGGAGGTTGAACAATGGCAGCAATCAGACCATGCACCGGAACAACGGCAGACTGGAAAGCAGTTGAGGACACTCTGATTCTCAAGGAAAGAGAAATCGGAGTTGAGATTGACACATCCGGTCATTATCAAATCAGACAGGGAGATGGTAAAAAGAAATTCTTTGACCTGCCGATTATCGTCAACAATGCCCGTTATGAGGAAATACTGACATTGACACAGGGATATATGAACAACGTGAACAATTTCAGCAAGAACATGACAGAGGCGACGAACAGTGCAAACGGTGCAGCAACAACGGCAAACAATGCAGCGTCGACAGCAAGTGCAGCAGCAAAAGCGTGTCAAGGCATTGTGGACGGTCTCAACACTATGGTTGACACCGTCACAAAGAAATCATGTGTCCTCACGGTTGAGGATGGAATTTTGACGATAAGGGAGGCGTAAAAAATGGCAAGTGGAGACTTGATTGTAAAAGTAGCAGACAAAGACACACTCGACCGCACATATGCGAATACAAACGCTATACTGGCAGCAGTCGGGGAAGATGTAAGAATAAAGGGTGTAAAGCGTTACGGAATGAAAATCAACAAAAATGACAGCAATCCGGCGACACGATGCACATATCTTTTCGATGCGGTGGGAATGACACCCGCTGCGATGAATTATTCTGCCGGACGGTTCGATTTTGGAGACTGGGGAAACGTCTTTTTTGTAAAGAACAATTATCCGGCAATGGTCAAATATGACGGCACAGAAGATTATAAACTCGACCCGAACGACCACACAAAGAAAGCGGACGGAAAAACGGCATCCGATGTCTCAAACACGGCATACGGAGGAAATGCAATGAGTGTATTCGATGGCAGCGGTGACAAGGGCAAGATTTGGCTCTCACAGTTTGAAGTCGGAAACTATGAGTACATGATTATTTCAAACGTCCAGTACGATGAATCATACAACGATGACGCATATGTCAGAGAGGACGGTTCACATGCGGACAAACTCTATTTCCCGATGTTCGGCGGTTCGTATGATGGAACACGCATCCGCTCACTTGCAGGACAGGCACTCATGTATAACACAAACGCATCAACAGAGATTGCAAGAGCAAAGGCAAACGGCGCGGGATGGAATATCGGCTCATGGAGCAAACGAAACCTGTTGAATTGTATGCTCAAGATTATGTCAAAGACAGACAATTCACAGACTGCATTCGGACAGGGTCAGACATCCGGATATGTTGATAATGTATCACAGAATTACGGACACCTTGCGACCGGAACACTCAAGGACAAAGGACAGTTTTTCGGATATAACGACACAACTCATGAGGTCAAAGTGTTCTATATGGAAAAACCGTGGGGCAACCGTTGGGATAGAATCAACGGTCTGTTGATGGTAGGCGGTGAAATCCTTGCAAAGATGACACCACCGTACAATCTGACAGGAAAGGACTTTGAAAAGGTCGGAATCACATTCACATCATCCGGCAACGGTTATCAGAAAGGAACAAAGTCAAGCAGATTCGGACGCATTGTCAATTCAACAGGTGGCAGCAGTAGCACATACACATGTGACTATTTTTGGTGGAACGCCGGAATAACTGCGGTCGCCCTTGTCGGCGGTGACTGTAACGCTGGCGCTTGTTGCGGTGCGGATTGCTTGAATTTGAACGGTTCTGCGGGCGTTGCGAGCTGGAACATCGGTGCGTCCGTTTTCTTAGAACAGCCTATCGCTGCGTAAGCAGCAGGGGGAGGAACGGAGGGGGAACGCCTCCGCTATTCCCGCCGTTAGGCGGTGTGGTCGTTTTTAGAAAAATGAATATAGGGATATAGGGTGCGGTGTCGGGCGGTGTTCCTGCTCCCTGCGGTCGCCCTTGTCGGCGGTAACTGTAACAATGGCGATTATTGCGGTGCGGATTACTTGAATTTGAACAATTCTGCGGGCAATGCGAACTGGAACATCGGTGCGTCCAATTTCTTCTCATATCGGAGCGTTTAATCAAATGCAGCCTATATCCCACGCCACAAGGCGAAAATCATTCCGGATATAGGGTCGGTTGAGTAAGCATCAGCACAAAAACCGATAGGAGATAAGAAAATACTATATGAGAAGTTACAACAACCTATATGAACCAATGTTGAAAGACGACTACATAAAGCAATGCTTTTTAGACGCATCAAAGAAGAAAAAGAACAGGAATGATGTACGGGAGGTATTAGAGAACCTCGATGAACACACAGAACTCTTGAAAAAGATGTTGACAGAGGAGTTGTTCATTCCGGACTATCACAAACCGAGCATCATCAACGAGAGCAGCAGCAAGAAAACACGCCGTATATTGAAACCGCATTACAAATATGAGCAGGTTATTCATCGTTGTGCAATAGGTCAGTTCAAACCGATTGTGATGAATGGATTGTATGAATTTTCCTGCGGGAGCATACCGGACAGGGGCGTTCATTACGGGAAAAAGTACATGCGGAAATGGCTTGATTCATACGACGGGAAAAAGTTCTTTGTTCTCAAGATGGATGTACACCATTTCTTTGAATCCATAAACCGGAGAATCCTCAAGAGAAAACTCAAAGCAGTAATTCGGGATAAACGGTTTTATAGATTACTCTGCATACTGATTGAACATGACAAAATAGCACTCGTTGCAAAGATTTTGACGGATGCAGGTGTTGAGATTGATGCAGAACAGACAAAAACGCTTGTCGGGTGCATAGCATTTGACGACATCTCCGGAGCGTTGGAGGTCTTGAGGGAAATCGGCATCGCCGGAGCGATGTTCGAGGAACTGAAAATAATTATTGAGGAGATGCGAAAAGGCGTTCCGTTGGGATATTTTACATCACAATGGTTCGGCAATTTTTACTTGAAAGCACTTGACCACTACATCAAGGAGGAACTCCATGCAGAACATTACATGCGATACATGGATGACATGGTGATACTGGGTAAGAGCAAAAAGAAACTGCATAAAATGCACAGGGCAATCGAGACGTATCTGAACGAAAACCTTGACCTTGAGATAAAAGGCGACTGGCAGGTGTTTAGATTTGAATATCCGGTGATGAAAGACGGGAAACCAGTGTTTGACGAGAACGGAAAGCAGGTCACAAAGGGTCGTATGCTTGATTTTATGGGATTTCAATTTCACCATGACCGGACAACCATCCGGAAATCAAACATCGAGGCTGCGAGACGCAAGGCAAACCATATTTCAAAGCAGGATAAAATCTCATGGTATAACGCATCGGTGATGTTGTCGTATATGGGATTGTTCAAACACACGGACACATACAACTATTACATTGAATACATCAAACCGAAAATCAATGTCAAGAAACTCAAGAGGATAGTTTCAAAGCATAGCAGAAAGGAGAATGAGCAACATGACAGACTGGAAAAAGGTGACAGGAACACAGCCGGAACGTCCGGAGGAAATCGACAGGACATCGTCTCCGTCAACGGTCTATCTGCGTAAGAACATCGAGCAGGTGGAGAAAGAGGTTGAGGGAGCAGACGGAAAGATGCAGACCGTGACCGAATGGCAGTACGACGAAAAGGAAATGACGGTTGAGGAATATGAGAACATGGCTCTCATGAAATCCGTCGTTGAGGAGAACACATCCGGAATCGTCGAATCAGTAACACAGTTTCAGAAAGATGCGGTCATCGACGAATACACCGCACAGTTAATCGAGGAGGGTCTGATTTAATGAGAATACTTGTTGAAAGTCTGAAAAGAATGTACACAGTCAAAAAAACGCTCACAAAGGAGCAGGTTGCCGAGAGAGTGGCAAGAGGTAGCATTTCAGCGGACGAATATGAATACATCACAGGGGAGAAATACTCCGGCGGTGATGCAGAATGAGTCCGCTTGAAATAATCTCACGATTGTGTGATGTGACGGAGAATCTATCCGCAATCGTGAAAAAGCAGCAAACAATCATTGAACAGTCGAAAATCGAGGAGACGGTTAAGGCAGAACTCCGGCAGGAGGTAGAGGAGACAGACAGGGAGATGGATGTTCTTGAATACCACATGAGGAGATACTGCGACACCGATGACATCGAGGCGACAGAGTTCGGAAAGGAGAACGCCGTTGACGATTGAGATTTCCCTGTTGCTATCCGGAGTATCTGTTGCATGTGCAATATTTTTCGGAATCTGCTCAAAGCAGAGAAATGAGAAGAAAGACACGCAGGAAGAGACGGAACAGAGAGTAACAACTGACACAATGGTGATGGTGAAACTTGAGAACATCGCAGACGACCTCAAAGACATCAAACGGGAATCGAGAGAGAACCGTGAGGAGATGAAAACATTGAGAGAGCGTGTTGTCATTGTGGAACAGTCGCTCAAGAGTTATCACAAGAGACTGGACGGAGAACAGCATTCCGACCGATAACAGGAGGGCAGGAAACGGGCAAGAATCAACCTCACAGAAAAGAGGCAATACATGAGAATGACAGAACAGGAACGTCGCATCAGAATCCGGCATCTGAAAAGAATGTATCGGATAAGAGAGCGAAAAGAGAGACATGACAAAAAGGTGTCCGGTCTGTTCATGAAACGTGTTGTATTCACTTTGATTCTTGCAGCATTTATCTTTACAGTCGTGATGATATTTGTGTTTTTACGGATGGGTTCAGAGCCGTCGACACTGATTGAGAATGTATTCAGATTTCTTTCAGTTGAGGGCGGTGCAATGGCACTCATTAAGTCCGTGAAAACGGTCAAGGGAACAAAGTCAAACGGAGAAATACAACACAATGACGAACCGGAACAGGATGACGAGGAGGTACAAGGATGAAATACATCGTCGAGAATTGGTTTGTGATTGTGGGTCTGATTGCGGTATGTGCAGCGGGAGGATATGCAGTATATGTTTTCGTGAAAATGCCGTCAGACAAGCAGTTGAACAAAGTGAGAGAATGGCTGCTCTATGCAGTCACAAAGGCAGAAAAAGAACTGGGAGGCGGTACAGGTCAAATCAAGCTGCGTTATGTATATGACATGTTTGTCGCAAGGTTTGCGTGGCTTGCGAGAGTGATTTCTTTTGAGGCTTTTTCGATGATGGTCGACGAGGCACTTGAGAGAATGAAAAAGATGCTTGAGAGCAACAAAGCGATGCAGACGCTTGTGAGCGGTGAGGCAGGTGAGGTCAATGAGTAAAATCGTAGACTTTTTCGTGCAGAACGCAAGGACAATCGGGATTGTGTACGTTGTGGGTGCGGTCGTCGTATTTTTAGCGATGACAGCGTTTTACATTTGGGTCGACAGGGCAAGCAAAAAAAGAACAGGAGCTTTACTATGACGAATATTATTATCCGGATGACAAATTTGCGGAAAGAATGTCGGTGGTAGTATGGTTCATTCTTTCATTGGGATGTGCGATTTTATGGGTCGGTATTCCGTTACTGATTTGCGGGTTGATTGTGTACACAGAACTTGAGGAACATTGTCCGGAACTTATGGGAGACATGACGGACAGAAACACAGAAGAATTTGACAAGGAGGAAAACAAATGATTTCAAATTGCGGACATGATGAAAATAACAGATACAGCGGAGGAAAGGCAGGAGACCAGACAGGTACAGAGTGGAGGGTTATAAATTGGTATAACAGACCGTGGAAATGTGTCCTCCGTCATCCGGATGCAAAGGTCAGAAAAATGATTGCGAGCATGGCAAAGGCAGCAGCAGTCAATAATAAAATCGGATATGACCAGTCAGAGAGATACACATTTTGGGAGCATCTCAAGGCATCGAATTACGACCCTGCACAAATCACGATTGCGTGTGAGGCAGATTGTTCATCCGGAGTCGCTGCAATCGTAAAGGGTGCAGGTTACAGACTGGGGAATGAGAAAATGAAGAATGTGAGCATTTATCTCTATACCGGAAACATGAGAGCAGGTCTCAAGGCAGCAGGATTCGAGGTGTTGACAGATAGCAAATATCTGACATCGGATGCGTATTTGCTTGAGGGAGACATCCTCCTCAATGACAATGCTCACGTTGCAACGAACCTCACGGACGGAGCGAAGTCATCCGGAACAGGTGCATCCAACACAACACCAGTCAAGAGCAATACAAAGGTCGACGTTGCACACGGGTTCAACAAGAGCCTTGCAGGAACTTATAAGGTGACTGCATCCGGATTGAATCTCCGTGCGGGAGCAGGAACAGGAAAGTCAATCCTTGCGGTGATGAAAAACGGCGAGAAAGTCCAGTGCTATGGATATTATAACGATTGCAACGGTGTGAAATGGTTGTATGTGGTTTACAAGAACATCGTCGGATATGCGTCAAGCAAGTATTTGAGCAAATAGGAGGGATAATCATGTTATACTATTTAGGCAAAGGAACAGAGTTCAAGAAAGAGGACTGCAAAGAGTACAAGACCATTGAGGGAGCAATGAGAGCAGCAACAAAGGACGAGAGCCTTGTTGTGTGGGATGAAAACGGAAACGTCATCGGCTCACTCACGGACAACGTTCCGGAGGGAGCATTGCAGACAAATCCGGACGGCAGCGTCAACGCATACGATGCGGACGGAAACAAGGTCGGAACGGTCGATGCAGAAACCGTTGAGAAAATGACAACATTCAAGAGTGACGAGGATGCAGCAGGGCAGCAGGAGGACGCAGAGGACGGGGAAACAGCCTCAAACGATGCAGAGGCGACAAATCCTCCGTCTGAACCGGAAACGGGCGAGAATGGGGCAAATACAGAGCCACAGGAGGCAGAGGACGAGCCGGAGGACAAAGTCATCATCCCGCAGGGAAAAATGAAAGTGACGGTCATTTGCGACGGCTCACTCAATATCAGACGTTCCGCAGCGTGGGGCAATGAGAACATCTGCGGTCGTGCTATCAGAGGACAGTCATATTATGTGAAAGAGATTCATGTTGTGGACGGAAAGAAGATGGTCAGAACAATCGGAGACCTTTATCTCTCCGGAGAATCCGAGCATGTACAGTTTGAACAGTTATAAAAGCATACAGACAAAAAAAGAGGACGACATCCGGAAACGGGTGCCGTCCTTGTGCTATAATGGATTTATGAACGTGCTTGAATTTTGGCAATCAACGCATCCTGCAAAACTTTTGAATAGTTGATACCGTAATTTTCACATGCAGTATTGAGCCATGCAGGAATACTCAAAGTTTTCTTGACTGCCTTGTCATTGTACGCACGGGCGTATTCGTCGAGGTTGACACAAATCAAATTGACAAGTGCTGCATCCTCGTCCTTTTCGACTGCATCAAGAGGGGTCGGAGCGGGAAGAACATCACCATCACGCAAGGATGTGAATAAATACTGACCGCAAGCCTCTTGAGCCATTGCGAAAGCGTCCGCAAGGTTATCTCCGTAAGTTGCTAAATCATTGAGGTCGGGGAAAATAACTGAATATCTCCCGTCGCCCTCCGGATAAAAAACAGCAGGATAAATATAATTCATGATAACGCTCCTTTCTTTAATGGGTGGCAGGTCTCATTTGAGACCCGCCTGTTTGAGTATGGAGTTGACAACCCTTTGAGGAATGTCGCCTCGATGATTTGGGATTGTAACTTTTCCCGTTTTGGTTGGGTGTTTGTATTGGTGATGTGAACCTCTCACATCTACTAACTCCCATCCGTCATTGAGGACTATTTTTTCAATTTCTCGAAATCTCATTTGTATTGTTTCCTCCTTACAAGTATATAATAACACGTATTTTACGTAATGTCAATAAAAATATACGTAAAATACGTAAAAATAGCAGAGATTTTCATACTACTAAATTGAACCTACCGACTGGAAACCTTGACAGCAGAACCAGCAGCGATGTATTGGGTCTTTTGAAAATGACCAGCCAGAAATTTCATCAGACCATTGTGATGATTACTCATAACAATGAGATTGCCCAGCTTGCCGACCGCATTATTCGTATTGAGGACGGCCGGATTTCCGAGTAAAGGGGGCGAAAACATGACGGATATTTTATTTGGGAATAACAACAGACTTGTCTTGAAACTTCTGGCAAAGCGCTCGTTGAAAGCTCAAAAAAATACGATTGCGGTATTGGCAATCATGCTTGCTACGTTGCTTTTTACCAGTTTGTTTACGATTGCCATTAGCTTGCAGACTGCTATGCAGGAAAGTAATATGAGGACAACCGGCACTTCTGCCCATGCTGGTATCAAGCGTTTATCCTGGGAGGAATATGAGAAGCTATCATCGGATACAGGAATAAAAGACATCGGATATTCAATTATCATAGGAAATGCCGTGGGAGATGATTTCAATAAGACGCCGACGGAACTGCGATATGGTGATGAAACTTATTCGGAACTGACCTTTAATACTCCTGATACCGGACATCTGCCGGAACAAAAAAATGAGATCGCCACCAGTCGTATTGTTCTGGATGCGATGGGACTGCCGGATAAAGTCGGCACACAAATGGAGTTGACCTTTACAACCGATACGGATACATTTACCGATACCTTTACGCTTTGCGGCATTTGGGATGGGGATGCTGTGGCGTACCGTCAAACAATGCTATTATCCAAAGCATATGCGGAACAGGTAGCTCCGGTCATCCACGGGGAAACGGACGGAACAACCCCACCTGTTGGAACCGGTTATATTGATGCTGTTATGATGATGCCTACGGCATGGAATATTGAAAAGCAGGCATTAGAGGTGACTTCCAAATACGGTTTAGATGAACGGGTAAGTATTAACGACGCTTACCAAATGGCAACGGTCAATCTTTCTTCCATGCTGCCCCTTGTGACCGGTATTGCGGTTATCTTTATCGCAGGTTATCTTCTAATCTACAATGTGTTTTATATTTCTATCGCGCAGGATATTCGGTTTTATGGAATGTTGAAAACACTGGGAACCACCGCAAGACAAATAAGGAAAATCGTTTATAAAAAAGCAATTAAGCTATCTCTTATGGGTATTCCTATTGGACTATTGTTGGGATGGCCGATTGGTCGGTTGTTGTTGCCTGCGATTGTAAATATGCTAACTGATGATATAAGGGTTGTTACTACGGTAAATCCATTGATCTTTTTGGTAGCGATTGTCTTTTCTGCAATTACAGTTTTCATTAGCTGTCAAAAACCTGCGATATTGGCGGCTAAAGTTTCTCCGATGGAGGCACTGCACTATATTGAACAGACTGGTGGAAAGAAAAAGCAGCGGCGCAGTAAGCATATCAGCACAATGATGATGGCAAAGAGCAATCTGACTCGAAACAAGAAAAAAGTAATGATCGTTACTTTGTCTTTTGTCCTTAGTATTGTTCTCTTGAATAGCGTTTATACCTATGTGACCTCCTTTGACTTTGATAAGTTTGTGGCTGATTTCAGCCTTACAGATTTTACAGTTTCCGATACAACAGTAATTAACAATTATGCGCCATATAACACAGCGAATGTAAGCCAGGATTTTATTAGCCAGACAGAAAGTTTGAATGGTCTTGAAGATATAGGAAATATCTACTTATGGACTTCCAAACAGCCGCTTTCTGAAAACGACCTCGCCCGATTACAGGAACTCTCTGCTTTTTCCAGTGATATTGCAAATGAACTGGAAAATTATAGGGTTCGACAGGAACAGGGTGTGAATGTATATGGCTTGGATGATTTTCCGACAGAATATGTACAGGTGTTAGACGGTGAACTAAACACGGAACAGTGGAAAGCCGGAACCGGCGTGTATGTAACTCCATTGCGAATGATGGGTGATGGTTCTCTTTGCTTGTATAAACCGGGCGATCAAATTAGCGTGACACAGCTTGATGGTACAAATAAAGTGTATGATGTGCTGGCTGTGGTACGTATTCCAAGCGCATTACAAACTCCTTTGCAGGTAGACATGGGATTGGACTATATTTTCCCGACCAATGAACTTTTGGGAAATATGGTACCCGCCGATCAGCCGGCCATGAAAACAATCTTCAATGTGGATCATGAACACCAGCTTGCAACCGAAAACTGGCTGAAAAACTACACTAAAAATACGGACACCTCTTTGGATTATCTTTCAAAAGTGACCCTGCGGCAGAACTTTGACAGGATGATCAATATGTTCCGTCTTGTGGGCGGCACTCTTTGTGCGATATTGGCTCTGATCGGCATACTGAACTTTATTAACTCCATAACAACGTCTATCTTGTCTCGATACAGAGAAATTGCAATGCTACAATCGGTAGGTATGACAGGATGGCAGGTTAAGCAAATACTGATATATGAAGGGATTGGTTATTCTATCTTGGGCCTTTTAGGTTCTCTGATACTTTCCGTTATAGCAAGTCTAACGGTGGTTCGGATGATGGGTGTGGAATTAACCTATTTTACATGGCATTTTACCCTGCTTCCGGTATTTCTCTGCATTATCCCTCTGCTCCTCATTACAGCCATTGTTCCTTTGGTCTGCTATAACAAAATGGCACAAAAAACTGTGGTAGAGCGGTTACGTATTGCCGAATAAAATACGCAGATACGAAACGGTCATCCAAAAGGGGTGGCCGTTTTCAAATGTCACAAAATTTGGGCAACGAGTGAAATCACTGCCTTACCTGTATTGTGTTGAAAAATTTCGCCTAACCTTAGAAAAAGTTGTTTTGTTGATTGCTGAAAACTCTATTAACTTATCATACAGAAAGGCGGAAAAGCCCAGAAATACAGTATTTGTGCGGCTTTGGGAAATTTTGTACTTATCGTATCTTGTCGTAATTTATCGTATCTTGATGAAAAAATGGTGTACTAATGGTTTAAAGATCAACATCATCTGCTTTTTCCAGAATCAAACAGTTGGAGTTAAATGGATATATCCGCAGAATCCCGGCATCGCCAAGAGCAATTGAGATTTTATAGTGGGGTGTCGGCATGAACAAAGTATATGTAGATGTAGTAGCAGAGTTTCGGAAAGACGGACAGCTGGTTCCCATATTTTTTACATGGGAGGATGGAAGAAAGTATAGCATTGACAGAATTTTGAAAATCGAGCGATGCGCCAGCAGAAAGGCAGGCGGTGTAGGAATGATGTACACCTGTATGATACAGGGGCAGGAAAGCCACTTGTTTTACGAAGTGGATAAATGGTTTATGGAGAGAAAAACAGCATAAGGAGAGATTGGTATAGACGATATTATTTGGATTATTAACCGGCAGGGATAGTCACTTTCCCTTTATATTCCTGCAGGTTTTACATAAGAAGATG
>ERZ857775.838-NODE-838-length-41627-cov-14.404671_pt1 | contig 41627 bp, 36 predicted proteins | sample MGYA00519698_ERZ857775 | MGnify/ENA primary metagenome ERZ857775 (study PRJEB31778, sample SAMEA3449363) | human gut metagenome | biome: human gut; feature: human-associated habitat; material: faeces | place: United Kingdom | collected 2010/2012 ...
TAGTGCATCCACTGCTGTCACTGACTCACTGGATTTTCGGGTCGCTGATGCTCCCTTACAAATCCAGTTCGCTAGTGCTAAATGTGTTCGCTGTGCACCGCAAGGGCGATACCACAAACCTCGGGCCATAGGCCCGTCAAACCTGAGAACCCTCCGGCCTTTAGGCCGGTCAATCTTAAGAACCCTTTGAACCTTCTGAACCCTTCAGCGCCTGAAGGGCGCTGAACCTCAATTCCCCTCATACAGGGGATTCACCAGCCGGATGATCCATTTTTCTCCGCCGGTGAATTTGCTGTTATATTTCCGGGCGGTGTCTTCATACCGCTTCTTCAGGTCCTTCACTGTTTCTTCCAGGGTGGTAATGGTTTTGACTGCGGTGTCGGAGCGCATGTCCTTTCCGCACACCGGGCAGAGGGGCGGGTGGATGAAGTCCCGGTTCACCCTGGATTTGCAGTGGGGGCAGGAAACGAAGGCAGCGGTAAATTTCTTCTCATTCTGCGCGTTGGTGTAGGTGGCAAGTCTCTCTTCCTTTTCATGGAGACGCTTTTCCAGGGAAACCATTTTAGGGGAAGGGGCGATGCCGATTTTGTATTTAATGGCGTAGGATGTAGGGACGGCTTTCAGGTATTCCATGGCCTGGGTACGGGTATTGCAGATTTTTTCCTTGAAGAAAAGGCCTTTGAAAACCTTATTGGCTTCTCTTTTGCCGAATCCCTCTTTCAGCATGTCCTCCTTCATGGTGTCCTTCATCCACTGGGAGGGCTTTGTAAGGTCAAATTCCCAGATTTTTTCCTTCCACGCATGGGCGGCCGCTTCTTCTGCGGGCCTGAGGGAGGGGGCTGTTTTTGGGATTTTTTTCTTTTTCGCCGGAGCCATATCGGTCTGGGAGAAGAGGCTGTCTTCTTCCATTTCTACTTTTCTTTTCATGGGAGTCTCCTTATGTTCGATTTCGTGAATTTTTGTTCTTATACACTATAACCCATATGGCTCCATTCATCAACCGGAGCCAGGCGCCGGGGAGAAAGAAAAAGCCTCTTTTTCGCAAAAGAGGCTTTTAAAAAGTTATTTCTTTTCCACCTTGACCTGGGCGGAGACAAGCAGGGTGAAGATGCCGGTGCCGCCGATGATGTTGCCAAGGCCGGTGGGAATCAGGAATCGGAAGAAATAGTCGTAAACCGTAGAATCGCCCATGAGCACCGCATAGGCCGCTTCTCCTGAGCCTACCACCACATGGGCGAAGCCGCCGATGGCGATGAAGTAGGTGAATGTGAAGATGGTGAAGAAGGAAAAGCCCCGGGACATGGGAATCATCCATACCACTGCTGCAATGAGCATGCCGGCGGGGATGCCTTTGAAAATGTTTTCCATGGCAGTGGGGGACATGATGTGATGGGCGGTGGAAAGGAGGGAGGATGTGGTTTCCGGCGATGCGAAATAGGGAGAGGTCATGAAGAGGGCGGAAAGCAGGGTGCCTGCCATGTTGGACAGAAGGACGATGGCCCAGAGCCTGCCGATTCGCATGAGTGTCTTCCAGGTAGGGCTTTCAAAGAAGGGAATCACCGTGGTGATGGTATTTTCCGTGAAAAGCTGCAGCCTTCCCAGAATGACGATGAGGAAACCGGTGGTGTATCCGATGCCGCTGATGGCATCGGCCCAGGCGGTATGGCCGGCGTACATGGCAAGGACAGCGCGGAAATAGAAGGAGAAGGAAATCATAAGTCCTGCGGCCAGGGCGGAGAAAATGAGGGGCACCGTGGCCCGGTCCAGTTCCTTTTCTCCATCGTGGCGGATGATTTCAAAAATCAGGGAGGAGGACAGTTTCTCATATTCCTCCACAATTACCTTTGTTTTGGACTGTTTCATTTCTTCCTCGAAGGAAGCAGGGGTTTCTTTCATGGGGACTCCTTTTCAAAATAAAAGGCAGGAAGCGTGAGCTCCCTGTCTGTGCTTATCTTTCCGGCGGAAGGCCGGCGTATTCTCTGGCGAAGTCGGAGAAGTTGTCGATAATATATTTCTTCAGCATTTCTGCCGGCGGAGACAGTTTTTCCCCTTTCTTCCAGGACAGGCTGATATAGCGCTGGCAGTTCGGGGAAGCGATGGGCACCAGGGCCACATGGTCGCCGCCTACGCCGTGCCAGGTGATGCGGGGAGCGAAGGATACGCCCAGGCCTGCCCGGATGAATTCCCGGACTGTCATGGGACTGTCGCTTTCCAGTACCACGTGGGGGATGAAGCCCGCCATGCGGCAGTAGAAATCGGTGATGGTACGAAGGCTGGCGCCGGCTTCCAGGGAAATGAATCCTGCCTTTTCAAATTCATCCAGATTGACGGAGGATTTCCGGGCGTGGGGATCCGTGTCCGGCATGGCCAGCATAATATCTTCCTTCAGCAGGGTGACGGAGTGGTCGTTCTCGATGGGGTTGATGGAAGAGGACAGGAACAGATCCACATGGTTCTGGCTCTGCTGCCCCGGCTTATTGTGCTGCTGGAGGATTTCAAAGCGGATATCCGGATGTTCCTGGCGGAAGCGGGTCAGGAAGGACGGAATGATCATGGAGGCTGCAAAGAGAGAAATGGTGACGGTCAGCTTCTGGGCTTCCTTGGTGTCCGCCAGTTCTTTCTGGGCACCGTGCAGTTCCTGCATAATGCGGTTCGTATGGCGGAGAAGGATTTCGCCGTACTTGGTGAGTACGATATTTCGTCCGCTTCTTGAAAAAAGAGGCACCCCCAGTTCCGTTTCCAGCACCTTGATGGTGTGGGAAAGGGAAGGCTGGGAAATGTGAAGGGCCTCGGCGGCCCGGGTCAGATGCTGCAGCTCGGCTGTTTTCTGGAAATAGCTCAAAGCAAGGAGCGTTAATTTCATAATATCCCCCTCAATTCCAATGGTGGAATAGAAATAAAATAACATAGATTCTTTCATTTAATTATACACTCTACTCTATCAATAATCAATCAATCTAAAATATCATGCATTGGAGCGTAGGGGTATATAGAATTAATTCATTCTGAAAAAATTCGGTAAAAACATAGATAATACGGGCATAACAGCCGCTGCCTCTGAAGAAAGGAATTATCATGGGCTATTTATAGAAATATTTTATAAAAACCGGCCGCCGGGAACGCCATCGGGGGGCGTCTTGATTTCGCCATTGACAGAAGGGGCGGTTAGTGTGAAAATGTATCATATGGATTTTAAATAAAGGAGAAATGCAAATGGAATTTTTTATTGATACCGCTGATGTAGAAGCCATCCGCAAGGCCAATGACATGGGATTTATTTCCGGTGTAACCACCAATCCTTCCCTGATTGCCAAGGAAGGAAAGGATTTCCATGCCACCATTAAGGAAATCGCCTCCATTGTGGACGGCCCTATTTCCGCAGAAGTACTGGCTGATGATGCGGAAGGCATGATTGGAGAAGGAAAGGTGCTGGCCGGCCTGGATCCCCACGTAGTGGTAAAGATCCCCATGACCCCGGAAGGCATGAAGGCTGTAAAGGGTCTGAAGAAACTGGGCATCCGCACCAATGTGACCCTTGTTTTTTCCGCCAACCAGGCACTGCTGGCTGCCCGGGCAGGCGCTTCCTTTGTAAGCCCCTTCGTAGGCCGTATTGATGATATTGGATGGGATGGTATCGAACTCATCCGGACCATTTCTGAAATTTTTGAACTGCACGGCATTGAAACGAAAATCATTGCCGCTTCCATCCGGAAGCCCCAGCACATTATGCAGTGTGCCCTGGCCGGCGCCGACATTGCCACCGTTCCTTTCCAGGTACTCATGGATGCCATGAAACATCCGCTCACTGACAACGGCATTGCCAGATTCAAGGCAGACTGGGCCAAAGCTAACATGAAATAAGCATAGCAAAAGAAATGACCGTCCCTCATGCAGGGAAGGTCATTTTTTATATCTCTGGGCAGGCATCATAGGCAGTAAACATTTCATTTTTCAAAGGGCCCTACTATAATGAATATATAAAAATCCGTAACATGGCGGCCTGCCGCAGAGGGGGCAGGCTGCAGGGGGTAAAATGAGACATATCGATTTCACATCCGGTCCTGTATTTAAGAAAATCCTGCTGTTTTCCCTGCCCCTCATGGTGGGCAATGTATTCCAGCAGCTCTATAACGTGGTGGACACGCTGGTGGTGGGAAAATTTTTAGGGGAAGCGCCTTTGGCTGCGGTGGGGAGCGCCTACACCCTCATGATTTTCCTTACATCCATATTGATCGGTCTTTCCATGGGTGCAAGCGTTTATTTTTCTCTCTGCTTCGGCAGGAAAAATTTTGGCCGCATGAAGCAGGCGGTTTTTATTTCCTTCCTCTCCATCGGCCTTTTGACGCTGGTCATGAACGGGGCGGTGTATCTGCTGCTGGACAGGCTGATTGCATTCATGCAGGTGCCTCCTGAAGTCATTCCTCCTATCCGGGAATATTTATGGTGGATATTTTCAGGGCTTCTGGCGGTGTTCCTCTATAATTTCGGAGCCGCCCTCCTTCGGGCGGTGGGGGACTCCGTAACGCCCCTGCTCTTTCTTGTTATTTCGTCCCTTATGAATGTGGTACTGGATATTCTTTTTGTAGTGTATCTGGAATGGGGCGTGGCCGGTGCGGCAGAGGCTACCGTTATTTCCCAGTATGTTTCAGGCGTTGGCATTTTCCTTTACTGTTTTCTCTTCCGGAAAGATTTCCATATTTCCAGGAAAGACATGGTGTGGGACAGGCAGGTCTTCCGGGATATGTCGGAGCTTTCCCTTCTGACCAGCCTGCAGCAGAGTATCATGAATTTCGGTATCCTCTTGGTACAGGGGCTGGTGAACAGCTTCGGCACCACCGTCATGGCCGCCTTTGCGGCGGGGGTCAAGATCGATACCATCGCCTATTCGCCTCTCCAGGACTTCGGCAATGCCTTCTCCACCTATGTGGCCCAGAACTACGGTGCAGGAAATAAGCCGCGTATCCGGCAGGGAATCATCACCGCAGGAAAGATGATTCTTCTTTTCTCCCTTCTTGCCAGTGCCGTCGTATCTTTCCTGGCGCCCACCCTTATGGGCTTCTTCGTGCCGGAAACGGCGGTGGAGGTAGTTGCCGTGGGGGCCCACTATCTTCGCATCGAAGGCAGCTGCTACCTGGGCATCGGTATTCTTTTCATGCTCTACGGCTTCTACCGCGCCATCAAACGGGCCGGCATGAGCGTCATCCTTACCATCCTCTCCCTGGGCACCCGGGTAGTGCTGGCCTACTTTCTTTCCTCCTTCCCGGACATCGGCGTCACCGGTATCTGGCTCTCCATCCCCATTGGCTGGGCCCTGGCAGACGGGTATGGTATCATAAAGGGGTATAGATTAGTGAGCTAGTGAGCTAGTGAGCTAGTGGGACAGTGGAGCGGCTGTCGGCTATCCGCTTTCCGCTGGCCGCTTTGCTTCCTTAGGGAAGCACTGATTAATTCATAGAGTTTTCTTTTATAAGAATTTTTATGCACTGTTTCGTCATGGGCTTCCTTAAATAGCTCGCTATTCGCGTCAGCCCATTCCTCGCATTGCATAAAAATTCAAGAATAAAAGCAAACAATGATTTAATCACCGCTTCCCTAGAATGACGATGAAGGTAAGTACGTAACGCTGACCTCATAATCATTGCCCGCCTTTGGCGGCGATACCACAGCCTTCACAGCCGCAGGCTGTGTCAAACCTGAGAACCTTCCCTTTTAAACCCGGCGGCAAAGCCGCCTTATCTCCAAGGAGGTATCCTATGAAAAAGAAAATCATTTCTGCCATGACGAAGAAGGAACGAATCCAGGCGGCCATTCATGGAGACGCCGTGGACCATGTACCCTATTCCCTGTGGACCCATCTGCCCGGTATTGACCTGGATCCTGCACGCAATGCAGAGCATACCTACGATTTCTACAAAAAATATGATGTGGATATTCTGAAAACCATGAATAACGGCATGTACAGCGTAGAAGATTTCGGCGTTACCACCGATTTCAGCGACATTGCCAAAGGGGGCGTGGCCAAAATCACCGATACGCCGGTGAAGGAGCCTGAGGACTGGCTGAAGGTCAAGCCCGTTTCCGTCAATGCCGGCGCCCTGGCCCGGGAACAGAAGTACCTGAAACTTCTCCTGAACAAAACGAAAGGGGAAGTGCCGGTGGTATTTACGGTGTTCAGTCCCCTGACCACCGCCAATAAACTCTGCCCTTCCATGATGGAACACATCCGGGAGGGCCATGGAAATAAGGTCAAAGAAGGGCTGAAGGCCATTACGGAAACCACCTGCGCCCTGGTGCAGCGGGTCATCGAACTGGGGGCTGACGGCATTTTCTTTGCTACCCAGCTTTCCTCCTATGATTTGACGGAAGAATCCTTCTACCGGGAGTACGGCATGCCCTATGACCTGGCAGTGCTCTCTGCCTCCTCCGGCTGGTGCAATGTGCTCCATGCCCATGGAAAAAATATTATGTTCCCCCTCCTCCGAAAATATCCGGTGCAGATTTTTAACTGGCACGCCTGGGAATCCCTGCCGGAAATCGGAGAAGCACAGCTTTTGACCGGCAAGTGCATTATGGCAGGCCTGGAGCGGATGGATATTACGAATCATCGTAAAAATGAAATCGAAAGGGAAATCTATGAAACCCTGAAACAGACCGGCGGCAGAAAAGTCATCCTCTCCCCGGGCTGCGTCATCCGCTACCCCCTGGACGAAGAAATGCTTTCCTTTGTGAGAAAGGCAAAGGAAGAAATAGAAGAAAAGATGAAATAGTGGGCTGGTGGGACAGGTAAGGCGGCATATATTCATCGCCGCCAGTGACACCACAACCCTTTGAACTCTCTGAGCTCTCTGAACTTGATGAACCTTATAAACCCTTTCCATTTTTAATATTCCCCACCACCATGCCGGCTCCGATCATGAGGATACCGATCCACTGGACGGGAGTGACGGATTCGCCCAGTACCATAAGGGCCATGAGGAGGGCGACAGGAAGTTCCGAGGCTGCCAGGATAGTGCCCAGTCCCGGCCCCACATGGGGCATGCCCCAGGCCAGAAGAAAGGGCGGCAGGGCTACGCCGAAAATGCCAAGGATAAGGCCGAAGGGCATGAGCAAAGGCCAGAAAGAGGCGTCCCAAAGGAAGAGGGGCGGAAGGAGGATAAAAGTAAGGACAGTATCACCGGTGGACATGAGGGCGCCCTTCAGGGCAGGAGGAATGCCTTTCCCGAGAAGGGAGCTGGCAGTCATCATGGCCGTATAGGAAAGGGCGGAAAGAATGCCCCATACCATGCCGGAGGAAAGGGAGAAATGAGTTCCTTCTTCTGCAAGACCTGCGGCAAAAAAGGTACCGGAAAGGCAGAAAAGGATGGAAAGCAACTGTTTCTTTCCGGGAAGTTTCCTGAAAATCAGGGATTCCGCTGCCGTCCCCATCCAAATGGACTGAAAGAGAAAGACCACAGCCATGGAGGCGGATAAAGTTTCCAGGGAATGATAGTAGAAAATGGTGGTAAGGGCCATGGGAATGCCGATGGTGGCAAGGGAAAGAATCCGGAAAGGGGAGGGCCTCCTCTTCACGGTGAAAAGGGCGGCCAGCCACAGGAAGAGCATGCCGAAAAGGCACTGCATGCCGCTCACATCGGTGAGGGTGAGACCGGCGGCATAGGCCATTTTCACGAAGGTGGACAGCACCCCGTAGCAGGCGCCGGCAGAAAATACAATAAGTGCATAGAATCCCTTGTGCATGATTTCCTCCAAAAGAAAAGCACAGCACTTCTCTGAAGTACTGTGCGGCGAAAACAGAATCATCTGAAAAAATCCACAACCATAACGGTTTTATTGTCTGCAGTCTATCATATGGCAGAGGAAAAGGCAAGGGGAGTAAGATGGCAGAAGATAGATGGCAGAAGATAGATGGTAGAAGATAGATAGTAGATAGAAAATTATTTTGTTTCCAAGGAGCGGAAGAAGGTACTCATGGCTTTAAGGCCCTTTTCTAATGTGTCCCTGTCGGCGGCGTAGCCGATACGCATGGAACAGGGTTCATCGAAGCAGTCGCCAGGGGTTACGAAGGCGCCGCAGGCATCATACATCTGCCGGCAGAGGGTATAGGAATCTACCGGGAAATCATAGTAGACAAGGGCGGTAGTGCCGGCCTCCGGCTTTACATAGGAAAGGCGGGGCTCCTTTTCAATCCATTCATCCAGGACAGTCAGATTTTCCCGGATGATTTTTTTATTTCTCTTAAGGATTGCTTCCTTTGATTTCAGTGCCAGGGCAGCAATGGCATCATTAATCATGCCGCAGCTGATGAGGTTGTAATCCCTGTGGGACCACATCTGCTTCAGTGCGTCTTTGTCATGGGTGGCAATCCATCCCAGCCGGACGCCGGCCAGGGAAAAGACTTTGGACATGGAGGAAGTGGAAATCCCTTTTTCATACATATCCACAATGGAAGGCTGCCAGTCATCGGACTGGATGAGATGGCGGTAAACTTCATCCACCAGAAGGTAGGCATCGAAGTCTCTGGCAATCCGGATGACTTTCTGAAGGATTTCCTCGGGAATCAAAGCGCCGGTGGGATTATTGGGGTTGTTGAGGCAGATCATTTTCACGCCGCCTTCCGCCAGTTTTTTCAGTTCATCCACATCCGGAAGGTATCCATTTTCTTTTTTCAGATGCATGATTTTCACATCAGCCCCCAGGGAAGCAGGAATGGAGTAAAGCTGCTGGTAGGAAGGCATAATGGAAATCACCTTGTCTCCCGGATTGATGAGAGAATAGAAAACATGATGGTTTCCGCCGGAAGCGCCATGGGTGGGGACGATTTCCTGGGGCGCCATGGTGCGGTAGAGAGAGGCAATGCCTTCCTTCAAATCAGAGGAGCCTTCAATGGCACCATAGGTGAGCCGGCGGGCGCAGAGCTTATTAAGGAATGCGTCCTTATCGGTTCCGGACAGTTCAAAAAGCTCGTCCAGGGAAATAGAATCTACGCAGGTTTCTGCAATGTTGTACTTGGCGCCTGTTTCATAGGCATTCATCCATTCTTCTACGGCAAAGGGTTTAATGTTCATGGTTATAACCTCCTGTAAAAAAAGAGGGTTTATTCCTGCCTTTCAACGGACAAGCCGTATTACCTGCAACAGGAATAAACCCTCTTTGCTCCCCATCCGGTGACAGGGAAGAGTTTCATATGAAGATGTGTATACTGTATCATGGCGCAGAACCTTTGTCAAATGGAGAATTAACACAGACATCTATCGTCTGATGTCTGATGTCTGATGTCTGATGTCTGACCGTCTCACTGTCCCACTGTCCCACTGTCCCACTATATTTCCCACTAAAAAACTCCTCCGGACACATCCGAAGGAGTTCTTATTTCTTATTTTTTATCAATCGGCGGATACGTGGAAACTCTGGCTGCCGGCGCATAGCGGAGGCGGGAAGAGATGAGGGCGTAAACTACAAGACCCATGGCGGTGACGAAGGCGCCTTCCAGAATGACGGTCCAGCCGCAGCCGTATACAGCGTAGCAGCTGTAGATGCCGCCTACGATGGCTGCCATATTGGCCAGTCTTGCCTTATCGGCAGGAATGCCTTCCGCCTTCTGCAGGTCTGCCACAGCACCCATGGCAAGAAGGTAAGGAATGAGGTTGATCATGACGGCCAGGTTAATGAGCACATTGAACTGCTTCAGGAGGGTGGGGCTCATGGTGGAGAGGGTCATGATGACCTGGATGGACACCAGGGATCCGATAGCCACATAGGGGGAACGGAAACGGTTGACCTTGGACAGGAATTTTGGGAAAAGACCGATGGAGGATGCTTCTCTTGCCACTTCGGAAACGGTAAACTGCCATGCAGTAAGGGATACGAAGCAGGAGCATACCAGCATGCAGGAAACAATGTATCCAGCCTTGTCTCCGAACATGGTGGCATAGGCCAGACCGAAAGGAGCTCCCGATTTCATGAGTTCCTGATAAGGCACAAGGCCGCCGATGATGGCAGTGGAAGTGGTGTAGCAGGCGCCTGCCAGAAGAGTACCGGCCAGTACGGCGATGGGCACATTCTTTTCCGGATTTTCCACAGTGTCCGAATTGGCGCAGGCAGTTTCCAGTCCAAGGAAAGCCCAGATGATGACGGCAATGGAGCTTTTCATGGTTTCATAGAATGGCAGGTTTCCGGGGTTCCAGGCTTCGGTATAGATACCGGTATCAAAGAAGAAGAAGCCGCAGAGGAGAAGGCCCACCACTGGAGATACGACACAAAAAACGCCGAGAGAACTGAATTTGCCGAATTTCTTGGGGCCTACCAGACTGATGGTAGCTGCCAGGATGAGGACACCGATGGTGGCCATGCAAACTTCCACCGGGGAAAGGGTGAGGCCGAACACGTAGGAGCCGTAGCTGACGACGCCGCTGGCGATGGCTGCATTAGCAATAATCAATGAAATGGTGTAGCAGAAGTTGGAAAGGAAATTTCCTGCTCTGCCGAAACGGTACTCTGCATAGCCCCCCATGCCGCCTACCTTGGAGGTATGCATGCCGCAGCGGGCAAAGGCATAGGCCAGGATGGTGGCGCCGATGGAGGCCAGAATCCATGCAAAAATCGAAACGGTTCCGATTTCCGCCAGTGTAGCGGGAAGAAGAATAATACCGGATCCCATCATGTTGATGGCTGTTACTGTTGTGAGCTGTACCACTCCCATTTTTTTGCTCTTAGACAAGGTTGTTCCCTTCTTTCTTAATCCAAATCGCATGAAACTCGCGTTGGGGGAAAAATATTGTCCCGGGGTAAACCGGATGATGCAGTCATGAAATCATCAAGGCATGCACGAGCCCCATTTGCTTTCTATAAAGGTGAAAGAAACAGGGCATAAAGAAAACCATCCGTTATCTGGTAACGGTTCGCTGCTCAACTGCACAGGGGGCAGGGCGCGATGAATTTTTATTTACTGCAATATACCATAAATGAAATCATATGACAAGACTTTTTTACAAAATTTTTTCAGGAAATTTTCCGACGAACTCATATGGACTTTTGAGAACTTTGAAGAAAAACGGAGATAAAAGGCGTAAAAACATGGCTATCCTGTTTTGCCATGGATTGGCATGATACATCATGATGTATTGTGAAATTTCATAGAGAAAATGAACCAAACCCCAAAGTGCCCATACCATGGCCCTTCCGGGGTTTGGGGAGAAAAAACAGGGGTGAATATACTGCATATAAATCCATGAATATTGCAATTATATACATTTGCACTGCAGGAGCCCAAATGGCTATTGCCCCAGTACCACCCCAAATGGGCCCACAGGGGCCCAGATTGCCCCAAATGGGCAAAATCCACAGAATAAATGAGAATATACAGGATGTAATGAGAATAAAATATTTTTTCTTTCTCTTCTTAGAAAATAATTTTATAATGGAGAAAAGGGAAATTTTCATGGTAGATAGACAGCGGGCAGACGATTTCAGGGGAGAGGAAGGCTGAAAAGAGAAACTCTCCGTAAATTGTTTGACGCAGGGATTCATTTTGCTATATACTATGGAATATGCCCTGTTGCAGGAAGTATTATAAAAGTCTATATAATGTATATGTAGTAAAGAAAAGAGGCAGATTGGTATGGCAGAAATGCAGCGTACTCTGGTCACCAGAGAAGGCCTTGAAAAAATGCAGAAGGAACTGGATGAACTCCGTTCCACAAAACGTGCGGAAATCGCACAGCGTCTGAAAGCCGCCATCGCAATGGGCGACCTTTCCGAAAACTCCGAATATGATGAAGCAAAGAATGCCCAGGCTTTCCTGGAAGGCCGCATCCTTCAGCTGGAACAGCAGATTCGCACCGCCCAGGTCATTGAAAAGAGCGCAAAGGACAGGGTGGATGTAGGTTCTACTGTGGTTATCGAAGACATGGAAGAACATCTTCAGGAAAAGGTAACTATCGTAGGCTCCACGGAATCCAATCCCTTTGAAGGCCGTATTTCCAACGAATCCCCGGTGGGACGCGCCCTCATGGGTGCCAAAGCCGGTGATACGGTGGAAGCGGAAGCGCCTAACGGCGTTTTGAAATATAAAGTCATCCGGATCGAAGACTGATTCGGCAGACAGGAAATGAGGTTACAGAATGACAGAAAATAAAAACCAGAAGAAACAGCAGAGCGGGCCGAAGCTGAATGACCAGATGCTTATTCGCCGTGAAAAGCTGGATAAAATCCGCGCCCTGGGCGTAGAACCCTATGGCCAGAAATTCAACTGGGATCACCATGCAGCAGATATCCGCGCTAACGCAGAACAGCTGGAAAAAGAAGAAACCCATGTCCGTATTGCCGGCAGAATGATGATCCGCCGCGGACAGGGCAAGACCGCTTTCTGCGTCATCCGCGACCAGTCCGGCGATATCCAGGTGTATTTCAAGAGAGATGAACTTTCGGAAAATGAATGGGCCCTCTTCAAGCTGGTGGACATCGGCGATATCCTCGGCATTGAAGGCACCGTTTTCACCACCCATACCGGTGAACTGACCGTACGGGTCATCCATTTCACCATGCTTTCCAAGTCCCTGCGCCCGCTGCCGGAAAAATGGCACGGTCTCACAGACAAGGAACAGCGCTACCGCCAGAGATACCTGGATCTCATCATGAATCCGGAAGTCCGGGACACCTTCGTGAAGAGAGCTGCCATGATGGCGGCTATCCGCAAATGGTACACCGACCATAACTTCCTGGAAGTGGAAACGCCGGTGCTCCAGCCCCTCTATGGCGGCGCCAATGCAAAACCCTTCACCACCCATTTCAATGCCCTGGACATGACCATGTACCTTCGCATTGCACCGGAACTGTATCTGAAACGGCTCCTGGTGGGCGGCTATGAAAGGATTTTTGAAATCACCAGAAACTTCAGAAATGAAGGCATGGATACCCGCCACAACCCGGAATTCACAGCCATTGAAACCTACCAGGCCTATGGAGACATCGAAGACGTCATCAACCAGACAGAACAGATCGTAGCTGCCTGCGCCATGGCTTCCTACGGCTCCATGAAATTTACCTATGAAGATACGGAAATCGACGTAACCCCGCCCTGGCCGAGACTCACCATGGCAGAAGCGGTGAAGAAATACACCGGCGAAGACTTCGATGCCTGCAAAACCATCGAAGATGCCAGAGCCATTGCAGACAAGCTCCACGTGGAATACGGTGAATTCGACGGCTTCGGCAAGATTCTTTCCGAATGCTTTGATGCCTATGCGGAAGAACACCTCATCCAGCCGGTACACATTACAAAACATCCTATCGAAGTATCTCCCCTTTCTAAGCTGGACCCCAAGGATCCAAGATACACCATCCGCTTTGAATCCTACATTTACGGCCGCGAACTGGCAAACGGCTTCTCCGAATTAAATGACCCCATTGACCAGAGAAAACGGTTTGAACTGCAGGTAGAAGAAAGAGAACATGGTGATGACGAAGCCCATCCGATTGATGAAGATTTCCTCACCGCCCTGGAATACGGCATGCCGCCTACCGGCGGACTGGGCATCGGCCTTGACCGCCTCTTCATGCTCATGACAAACTCCGCCTCCATCCGCGACGTACTCCTTTTCCCGGCTATGAAACCGGAAACGGCTCTGGAAAAGAAGACCGCCAGAGAAGCGGAAGAAATGGCAAAGGCAGAAGACAATGAACCTATTGATTTCTCCAAAGTGGAAATCGAACCGCTCTTCAAGGACTATGTGGACTTTGATACCTTCAGCAAGTCTGACTTCCGCGCTGTGAAAGTCAAAGCCTGCGAAGCAGTACCTAAGAGCAAGAAGCTCCTGAAATTCACCCTGGACGACGGCACCGGTGAAGACCGCATCATCCTTTCCGGCATTCATGCCTACTATGAACCGGAAGAACTGGTGGGTAAGACACTGATTGCCATCGTGAACCTGCCGCCTAGGAAGATGATGGGCATCGACTCCTGCGGTATGCTCCTCTCTGCCATCCATAAGGAAGAGGGAGAAGAAAAACTCCACCTTCTCATGGTAGACCGCCATATCCCGGCCGGCGCCAAACTGTACTGATTTATAAAGTGAACAATAAAAAGGCTATGAAGAATATCAATCATTCCTTCACAGCCTTTTTTATTTTCCTGTTTTTAGGAATAAATCTTTAAAATGCCGGTAAGCGGCCTGCCGTTATGTCATCTCGAGCAAAGCTGCCTGTCGTTATGGGCGGTAGAGTTATCTGTTCTATGCAGACTCTGAGTCGAGAGATCTCCTGCCGCCCTGTGGAGCCTCATGGAGGAGTGAGATTTCTCGGCTCCTTTTCACCATCTCCATGAACCGACCGCGTCATTCCGGTGCTGATCTCCGCTCGAAATGACAGAGCAGCGCTTGATGTTTGATTCACTTGGGAAGCACTGATTAATTCATAGAGTTTTCTTTTATAAGAATTTTTATGCACTGTTTCGTCATGGGCTTCCTTAAATAGCTCGCTATTCGCGTCAGCCCATTCCTCGCATTGCATAAAAATTCAAGAATAAAAGCAAACAATGATTTAATCAGCGCTTCCCTTGATGGTGGTTTATTTCTTTTGCGGCTCTGTTATTGCATTTTTTGACTGGGGTGCTATACTGAACCATATTTATATATTATAAGCAGAGTAAGTATGGACGCGCTGGGAAAGAATCATTTTCCTCCAGTGCCGGATGGACGGGGAGTTGTCATCCGGACGAAAAGCAGAAGCTTGCGGTGTCCTTACTGCATCCCGCTGCTGCATGGAGACCCCTTTCCATGCAGCCTTGCATGAAGGAGGTCTTTTTATAATGCAGAAAAATAAGGAAAAAGAAATAGTGATGCTGGGGATTCTTACCGGACTGGCAGTGATGATGTCCTATATCTTTGCGGTGCAGACACCCTTTGTAAGAATCACCTTCGGCTTCCTGCCTATTGCCATGGCCGGGGCAATTTATGGCCCCTGGAAGGGCGGTCTGGTGGCGGCCCTCTCCGATTTCATCGGCACCGCCTGCCTGGGCACAAGCATTTTCTTTCCGGGATTTCTGCTGTCCGGTTTCCTGACCGGGTGGATTTACGGGAAGTTCTTTTATGGACATCGCCTCACCCTTTCCTATGTGTGCATTCCCTTCTTTCTGGTCATGGTTTTTATCCATCTGGGCCTCAATACCCTGTGGCTGGTGCTTTACTATGACAAGGCAGCAAGTGCCATTTTTTTAAGCCGCCTCATCAAAAACATCATTTGTTATCCCCTGGAAGTGGGGCTTTTCATGTTCCTTTACCAGAAAGTGTATGGCAGGATATTCTTTCTGACGGTGGGAAAAAGAGAAGCAGCATGAGCCTTGGAAAAGCACTGCTTTATTCATGGAACCTGCTTTTAGAAATGCCGTTTTTCCATAAAAAAAACGCCCCGTAGGGCGGAATGGTATGGTGGAGACGAAGAGGATTGAACTCTCGACCTTACGGATGCGAACCGCACGCTCTCCCAGCTGAGCTACGTCCCCATATATGTATATTTTACAAAGGGCTCTTATGAATTGCAAGGTAAGAGCTGCTTTAATCAGAGCGTTCCAAGGGGTAGCTCTTTTCCTCCCCGCTGCCTTGATGCAAAAAAGGAAGCACTTCGCAAAGTGCTTCCTTTTTGATTTCATAGGTATAGCGATTATAATTAACGGTCGCTGCCGTCTTTTTCTTTTCTGATAACGTCGTGGGCGCCGCCTTCTACGATGGAGGTAGCGGAAACCAGGGTGAGCTTTGCTTTCTGCTGGAGTTCCGGAATGGTGATGGCGCCGCAGTTGCACATGGTGGCTTTAATCTTGGCACAGGTCTTTTCTACATTTTCCTTCAGCGGGCCTGCATAGGGAACGTAGGAATCCACCCCTTCTTCAAAGGCCAGCTTCTTGGAACCGTCCAGATCGTAGCGGCCCCAGTTTCTTGCACGGTTGGAACCTTCGCCCCAGTATTCCTTGACCACCGTGCCGCCTACGGTTCTCTTCTGTGTGGGGGATTCGTCGAAACGGGCGAAATATCTGCCCAGCATGACGAAGTCAGCGCCCATGGCCAGGGCCAGGGTGATGTGGTGGTCGTAAACGATGCCGCCGTCGGAGCATACCGGTACGTAAATGCCTGTTTCCTTGTAGTATTCATCTCTGGCCTGGCAGACTTCGATGAGAGCGGTAGCCTGGCCGCGGCCGATGCCCTTTGTTTCACGGGTGATGCAGATGGAACCGCCGCCGATGCCTACTTTTACGAAGTCAGCGCCTGCTTTGGCCAGGAAGAGGAAGCCGTCGCGGTCAACCACGTTGCCGGCACCTACTCTGACCTTGCCGTTGTATTTTTCATGAATCCAGTTCAGGGTAATTTTCTGCCATTCGGAGAAGCCTTCGGAGGAATCAATGCAGAGTACGTCAGCGCCTGCATCTACCAGCTTCGGCACCCTTTCTTCATAGTCCCGGGAGTTGATGCCGGCACCGACGATGAAGCGTTTCTGGGCATCCAGCATTTCGTTTGGGTTTTCCTGATGGGAATCGTAGTCCTTGCGGAATACGAAGCCGTAGAGCTTGCCATCTTCAAAGAGAACGGGGAGGGAATTGATTTTATTGTCCCAGATAATGTCATTGGCTTCGGAAAGGGTGATGCCGTACTTGGCGGTAACCAGTTTTTCCAGAGGGGTCATGAAATTCTTAACCTTTTCCGATTTATCCATACGGCTCACGCGGTAGTCACGGCTGGAAACAATGCCAACCAGTTTGCCGCCGGAAGTGCCGTCATCTGTAATGGCTACGGTGGAATGGCCGGTCTTTGCTTTCAGAGCCAGTACATCGGCCAGGGTGTTTTCAGGAGAAAGGTTGGAATCGCTGGGAACAAAGCCTGCCTTCTGGGCTTTGACTCTGGCAACCATGGCTGCTTCCTCTTCCGGGGTCTGGGAGCCGTAGATGAAAGAAACGCCGCCGTTTCTTGCCAGTTCCACTGCCAGTCTTTCACCGGATACGGCCTGCATGATTGCAGAAACCATGGGGATATTTAATGTAATAGCCGGTTTTTCACCTTTTTTGAACTTCACCAGCGGTGTCTTCAGGGACACGTTTGCAGGAATGCAGTTCGTATCAGAATATCCCGGAATCAGGAGATATTCATTAAAGGTATGTGCCGGTTCATTAATGTAGGTTGCCATCATTTCCTCCTTGAATAAAAAAATTCCATAACAGGGTATTAAGGATAAATATACATCTTTCCTTGCAAAGGGTCAAGTGCTTTTTGCAGGTTCCCTTCTGTTACGCTGTCATTATATTTTTACCCATTATAGCCTATATTGGAAAGGGAGAAAAGGGGGAACATGGCGGGGCAGCAGAGAGGGATGCCTGCTTTCTGTCAAAGGGCTTGAATAGATCGGGAAGAGGGCTGTTTTTCGTCTTCGGCTCATGGAAGAACTGCGGCGGTACCAATGAAAAAAGGAGCTGTGAAGAAATGATTTACATTTTTTCACAGCCCCGTTCTCTTTACAGCAGGGGTCTGATAACGGCCCTGAAATAGGCGTCCAGTTCTTCCGGCGTTTCCTTCATATTTCGTCTTACCCACCACTGCACCATTTCCACGAAACTTCCGGAAATGTGGTTCAGCAGGAACTCTTCAGGCACCGGGCAGGAAGGCTTTCGGTCCTTTAAGAGGTAGGAGGAAATAAGTCTGTCCAGACTGGATTTGAAAAAACGAAGGAAAATATCGCTGCTTTCTGAGGTGAGAAGATCTCTCACATGGTTGGTGTTGGCATCGATATGCTGCAGCAGATGGCAGAATACGGGGTCCGGCACACCGGGGGCCATATGGGCATCGCTGGGGACGTTGTCGTGCATGACGCCTTCGATGATATGGTCAAAAAGCTCGCTGCACATTTCTTTCAAAAGGCTGTCCTTGGCTTCAAAGTGGGCATAGAAGGTGCTTCTTCCTATATTGGCGCGGTCAATAATGTCCTGGATGGTGATTTTAGAGTAGGGCTTTTCTGACAAAAGGGCGCTGAAGGCGCTGAAAATAGCCGCTCTTGTTTTCTGCTGGCGACGGTCCATAAACGTTCTCCCTGTGTGGCTTTCGGAAATCAGGAATCATGGCCTGCCTTCCTGATTTATAGTACTATTTGTTCACTATCAATACTAGTGTAATATAGGAATGGCTGCAATGCAAGCTGGGGAAAGGGAGAAAAAGGAATTTTAACTTTAGTTTACACTTCCCTTATAATTTCATCATCAGAGGCGATGATTCTTTTTATAATTCAATCAAAAAAGATGAGAAAGTAATTTCACTTTCTCATCTTTTAAATGAAAGGTTCCATGGCAGGTCAGCCCTGCTTCAGGATTTCCCTGGAGAGGCTTAGAAAGTGGCCTTAATGGAGCCGTTGTATTTCTTGTTGATGAAATCCTTGGCTTCCTGGCTGTTCAGCGCCTTCATGAGCTTCTGCAGTTCCGGACGCTTTTCATCGCCTGCGCGGACAGCTACGATATTGGCATAGGGGGAGTCAGAGCTTTCGGTGTAGATGGAGCTCTTGGGGTCCAGTTTGGCTTCCAGGGCGAAGTTCATGTTAATGACGGCAATGTCTGCATCTTCCAGGGAACGGGGCAGCTGTGGCGCTTCCAGTTCGGAGAACTGGAGGTTCTTCGGGTTTTCAGCAATGTCCTGGGGCGTTGCGGTAATGGGGGCACCGTCGCGGAGCTTAATGAGGCCGGCGGACTGGAGTACCAGAAGGGCACGGCCGCCGTTGGTGGGATCATTGGGGATTGCTACATGGGCACCGTCAGGGAGATTTTTGATGTCTTTGATTTTGTTGGAATATACGCCCATGGGTTCCAGGTGGACGGTGCCGATGGAAACCAGGTTCAGGCCCCGGGATTTGCAGAATTCGTCCAGATAGGGTTTATGCTGGAAATAGTTGGCATCCAGGCTCTTGTCGTTCAGTGCCAGGTTCGGCTGTACATAATCGGTGAATTCCACGATTTCCACGTTGACCCCTTCCTTGGCCAGCTGGTCCTTGACGGAATTCAGGATTTCTCCATGGGGAACGGGGGAAACGCCGACTTTAATGGTAACGGCTTTGTCCGGAGCGGCAGATTTGGCAGGGGCAGCGGCCTTCTCTCCTCCGCAGCCTGCTAAAAATCCGACAGCTGCCAGTGCGGCAATGGATGCGATCAGGGTCTTCTTGTAGTTCATAATACTCCTCCTATGATGAAATCAATAAAAAAACCTTCCTCCCGAAAGGGACGAAGGATTCTATTCGTGGTACCACCCAGATTCACTTTTCCGTCGCCGGAAAAGCCTTATGAAGTACGCCGGCTCTGCCTTGATACTTCTTTTCTGTAACGGGAATTCCCGGTCTGCCTGATGATTCAGCAGAGAGGCTCAGAGGCCATGTTCAGCAGGCTATCCAAGGCCCCTTCCCACCTGTGGGGGCTCTCTTTGCTCTTCCTTCCCGCGTACTCTTCTCTTCATTGCCTTTATGAAGTTGAAAATACTATATCACTCTTTCCCTTTTTTCGTCAAGAGGATTTTTAACAGGCTTTGACATTTTTCCTGAAGTGGTTTATTATTTATTTAGTCAGCTTACTAACTAAAACGCCGCTCATGAAAGAAGTCTGTTCTTATAAGGATTGTATGGACTGCCGGGGCAGGAAAAGACACATCATGATATCGGCGCGTTCCTGCCATAGGAGGTTTTATGTATCGGAATTTTGTGTTTCCATCACGGGAGGAACTGGCGGCCCATGCCCGGGAGATGCCGGAAATCCACCCCGACGATGTGATCGCCATGCTTACGGTGATGAAGGCGGCGGAGGAAATCAAAGGGAAAACCGATGGTATCCTGGAGCGGAGATACCACATGTCCCAGGGAAAGCTCTGCGTCATGATTATCCTTCACCAGCACAGAGAAGGGCTGGCACCGTCGAAGCTGGCCGTTATGGCAGGAGTGACGAAGGCCACCATTTCCGTCATGCTGGCCCGCATGGAGCGGGACGGGCTGGTGAAAAAATCGGTGAATGCAGACGATGGAAGAGCCCGGCTGGTATATCTCACCGACAAGGGCCGGGAGGAAATGGACAGTATCCTGCCGGACCATTATGTACGGATTTCCCGTCTCATCGGCAGGCTGGATGAAGGGGAAAAGAAGGAGCTGGTGCGGCTTCTCCATAAAATCGTGGATGAATAATGGAAATCACTCTGATTTTCCGGTCATTTTCCGATAGAAAGTGACCGGTATTTTCAGCCCTATATAGTCAGTCGGCTAACTAAACAGGTTTGGAGGTAAGGACATGAATATGCATAGTAAACCGGTGAAAATTGGATTGTTTTTTCTGGGGCTCATAGCGGTGTGCGGGCTGGTGCTCCTCTTCAAGGGCAATGATGCCGTAGCCATGGCCAAGGAAAAGCGGGACGGCATTGTGACAGCCGAGCAGATCAAGGTGTCCTTCGATTCTGTCAGCGGCCGCCTGCTGAAGGAAAACGTGAAGGAAGGAGACCGGGTGAAGAAGGGGGATGTGCTCATGGTGATGGACCCTACGGATACGGACCTGGATATTAAAAAACTCCGTTCCCAGATTGCCCAGCTGGATGCACAGATCAGCTCCATGGCAGGAAGCATTGATGTGGCTTACCAGAAAGCGGATACTGACGAGGTGGAAACCCATCGCCAGATCGATCAGCAGAAGGCGGTTTTAGCATCGTCACAGGCAGTGTATGAAAACAAGCTGTCCGATTACAACAGGAAACGGCAGCTGGTGGAGGCCGGCGCCATTTCCCAGCTGGAAATGGATAATATCACCGCCAGTCTCCGCACTGCCGAGGCAGATGTGCGGGCTCAGCAGGAGCTTCTCCATAAACTTCTGGGCGGCGCAGAGGATAGGGACAATACAGAAGACATTGCTCTTCCCACCATTGCCCAGGAAAGGCAGAGCGCTGACAATAAAGCCAATGACCTGGAATCTCTGAGACAGCAGAAAAAGCAGCTGGAGGTGGCTCTGGAACAGAAGGAAGTCAATAAGAAAAGACTGATCCTTCGGGCCCCGGAAGACGGGAAAATCCTGAAGGTGATTGCTAAGGAAGGAGAAATGGTTTCAGCTAATACGCCGGTGATTCTTCTGGAAAGCAGCCGCTATTACTATGACATTTATGTGAATGAGGTAGAAAAGGGACAGATGAAGGAAGGAGACCGGCTCACAGGTCATACGGTGTCCGGAAACAGGGAAGTGCCCGGCACGGTGCGTCTCATAGCCAAAGCGCCGGGGTTTGCGGATTTTAAAATGTCCAGGGAAAAGAGCTCGGCTGATCTGACAGCCTTCCAGATTCGTACCTACATCGACCCCGTACCCGGTGTGATTCCGGGAATGACAGTGGAGGTGAACCGTCATGAGTTCACTGGCCGATGAAATCCATTTCCTCTTTTCCGGCAGGGGCATGCCCTATGAAAAGGTGTCCCTCCTGGTGGCCATCGTGATTACTGTCTTCTTTACGGCGGCCATGGGCTACAACTATACCAGGGATGTCAATGTGGTGGTGGTGGACCTGGACCATTCCAGGACGAGCCAGGAAGTAGTGGAAATGATTCACTCTTCTCCCCACATGAAGGTGGGCCATGTGCTGTACACTCCGGCGGACCCGAAGGATTTCTTCTATGAAGACAAGGCCTATGCGGTGGTGTGTCTGCCTAAGGACCTGGAACGGGACCTGTATTCCGGCACCTCGGTGAATATAGGCCTTTACTGCGACTACACCAATATCGCCCTGACGGCCGATATCCAGGCTGCCATGAATGAAATCGCCGCGGAGCTGAATGGAATGAACAGCGGCTCTACCGAAAGCGGCGGTCTGGTGGTGAGTACCCGTTATCTTTTCAACCCCACAAGCAGTACAAGCAATTCGGAAACCGAAGGGTTCCTCTTCTTTTTCTCCAGTATGTTCTTTACCTTTGCCACCATCGGCATGGTGCCAAGGCTAAAGCTGGAGCACAAATGGGAGGCCCTTCTGGAGAAGGGATCCCCCTTTGACCTTATGGTGCGGATTCTTCCCTACATGGGCTGCCTGATTACAGCCCTCATGGTGGGCATGGCCATTCTTCGCGTCTGGGGCAATATGGTTATATCCGGCAGCTTTCTTCTTTTCATGGCCCTCCAGATTTTCTACATCTGGGGCGTAGGCATGATGAGCATTCTTTTCGGCTGGACCGCCGCCAACCCCGGCGTGGCGTCGAGCCGCATGATTCTTTTCATCCCCGGCGGTTTCATCCTGGGCGGACAGACGGCGCCCCTGGTTTTCATTCCCTACTGGGCCCAGGTGCTGTCCCATTTCTTTCCCCTGACCTGGGAGTTCCATTTCGTCAGGGATATCCTCATGCGGGGCGCCGGTTTTGGCGATATAATGCAGGAAATCGGGGCGTTCTTCCTCTATCTCCTGGCCATTGCGGTGGTTTTCTGCCTCCGCTTTGAAAAGGCCCGGAAAGACTGCGTGAAGGAAGGGCTGATTCATTCGTAACGCTTTGCTTCGAGAGGCATTCTTTTAACAGCAGAAACTGCAGAACAGGAGGCAATATGGAAATCAAAAAGATCCTGGTTCCTCTGGACGGATCACCGGAATCAGAGAAAGCCTTCACCTTCGGACTGGACCTGGCGGAAAAGTATGACGCCCGCCTGGTGCTGGCCCATGTGGTGGATATGAATGAAAAAATGACGGCCCTGGATCAGGTCTCCATGAGCGGTTATGTGCCTTCGGAAATACTGGATGAAGGGTACCGGCTCCTTTCCCGGTCTGCCCGAAAGGTGCCGCCCGGTATCCGTCTTGATACCATGGTCCGTATCGGCGCTCCGCCGCAGACCCTTCTTTCCATGGCAGAAGATACAGGAGCGGATCTTATCGTCATGGGAAGCCGGGGCCTTGGCGCTGTGCGGAGCATCGTCATGGGCAGCGTGAGCCAGTATATCCTTCACCATGCCAGGGCCATGGTGACCATAGTGAAATAGAAAAAGGGGCAGTGAAGAAATGGTTTACATTTCTTCACTGCCCCTTTTGATTTCCTGAAAAATCAGCCCGGTTTAGGGGTTTAAATGATGGATTCTGCAAGTACATCCTTCATGAGGGAGACTGCCTTTTTCAAATCTGTCCAGGGAATGTTCAAAGCCGGCAGAAGACGGATTTTTTCCTTGGCCGTAAGCACCACCACCCCTTTAGCCAGGAGCCGGGGTACGATTTCCTTTACATCCTTCTCGGGCTCTATGCCCCACATAAGGCCCATGCCGGCCACCGATTTCACGCCTTTGGCACCGGTAAATTCATCTTTGATGTACTGTCCTTTGGCAGTTACTTCCTTTAAAAGAGCATCATCGATTCTTTCCATAATGGAAAGGGCACCGGCGCAGGCAATGGGGTTGCCGCCGAAGGTGGAACCGTGGGTGCCGGGGGTGTATACATTTTCTGTCTTTTCATTGAACATGGTAACACCCAGGGGAAGACCGCCGCCGATACCTTTGGCGGTGGACACGATATCCGGCTCCACGTCATAGTTCATATAGCCGTAAAGCTTTCCGGTGCGGCCGTTACCGGTCTGCACTTCATCCACGATGAGAAGGATATCATGGTCTTTGGCATATTGGCCGACGCCCTCGAAAAATTCCTTGGACAGCGGGTGGACGCCGCCTTCACCCTGGATGGGTTCCACCATAACGGCGCAGACCTGGGGATGCTCTTCGCAGAGTTTGATGAAAGATGGCAGGTCATTGGCCGGAGTATAGAGGAAGCCCGGTGTGAAGGGGAAGAAATCCTTGTGGAAAATATCCTGGCCTGTGGCGGCAAGGGTGGTAATGGTGCGGCCGTGGAACCCATTGATGAGGGTAATGATTTCATTTCTTTCTTTTCCATACTTGTCAATGGAGTACTTCCGGGCTCCCTTGATGGCGCATTCATTGGCTTCGGCACCGGAGTTGGAAAAGAAAACCTTCTTCATGCCGGTCTTTTGACAGAGCATTTCCGCCAGGCCGGCCATGGGCTTCGTGTAGAAAAGATTGGAAACGTGGTTCAGCACATGAAGCTGGCTGGTTACGGCGTCCATCCATTTTTCGTCGGCCACGCCGAAAATATCAACGCCGATACCGCTTCCCATGTCGATATAATCTTTTCCCTCTTCATCTATGAGGTGGGAGCCTTTTCCTTTCACAAAGCATACGGGATATCTGGAATAGGTATGGGCTATATAGGCAGCATCTTTTTCTTCTGTATTCATAGTGAATCTCCTTTATGAGTGGGCTGGTGACCTTTTGAACCCGGGGGGCGGGGAATCGGTCCCTTTATTTCGTAAACATGGTTCCCAGTCCTTCATCGGTGAGCAGTTCGATGAGGATGGCATGGGGGATTTCTCCATTTATGATGAAAACTTTCTTTACCCCTTCTTTGACGGCGTTGGTGCAGCAGTCTACTTTGGGAATCATGCCGCCGGCAATGATTCCGCTCTTTTTCAGCTCTTCTGCGTCAGCAAGGGACATCTGGCTGATCAGGGAGTTTTCATCGTCTTTATCCCTGAGCACGCCGTTAATATTGCTCATGACTACCATGGATTCGGCGTGAAGGGCGGCGGCAATTTTGGCTGCCGCCGTATCGGCATTGATGTTGTAGGGGTTTCCGTCGTCGTCAATGCCGATGGAGGAAATGACGGGGATGAAGCCGCCATCCAAAAGGTCATCCAGGATTTTCGTATTGATTTCATCGATTTCGCCTACATGACCCAGTTTTTCATTTTTCTGGTGTACCTTGATGAGGCCGCCGTCGATGCCGCAGAGGCCTACGGCCCTGCCGCCCAGGGCGGACAGATCAGCCGCCAGGCTTTTGTTGACCTTGCCGGCCAGGACCATCTGCACCACTTCCATGGTGTCATCGTCGGTGACGCGGAGGCCGTTTTCGAAATGGGACTCGATGGACAGTTTCTTCAGCATGGCGCTGATTTCGGGTCCTCCGCCGTGAACGAGGATAATCTTGACGCCTACCAGCTGGAGAAGAAGAATGTCCTGCATCACTGATTTTTTCAGCTGGGGATCGGTCATGGCGTTTCCGCCATACTTGGCTACCACATATTTTCCTGTATATTCTTTAATGTAAGGGACGGCCTGTGTCAGGATTTCCGCCCGTACTGCATTGGATGTATTCATAGTGGACTCCTTTATTTAGTGGGCTTGTGAGCTAGTGGGATAGTGAGCTAGTGGGCTAGTGGGCTGGCGGACTGTTTCTTGTGCGTCAATGGGGTAAGTGAATATCAGACTTCCCGCTGACAGGCAGTTACGGACTCATTGGTCACTATCGGCAACCGGGATTCTTCGCTGCCGCTCAGTATTCTGACAGGCAGAGGCGGGAAGGGGAATGGGTAGCGCTCCTCTTTCCGCCCCTTGAGCGAAGCGTATGCAACCTTTTTGCATAACCTGCGGCGCCAGCCGCGCCCCTTTTTTTAATATGCGCCCATAGGGCGCCACCACAACCTTTGGCCCGAAGGGCCGTCAAACCTAAGAACCCTCCGGCCATTAGGCCGGTCAATCTTAAGAACCCTGTGAAAGCGGCTCGCCGCTTTCAGATCACCAGTCCCGTTTCTTCCGGCATACCCAGCATGAGGTTCATGCATTCGATGGCGGCGCCGGATGCGCCTTTGCCCAGGTTGTCGAAGGTGGAAATGACAAGGACCCGGTCATCGTTGCCGGCGATATGGATGGTGAGGCTGTCTTTTCCTGCGTTTTCATTGGCAGAGAGGAAGAGGCCGTTTGTCTCTTCCAAAGACAGGGGGGAGAGGTGAATGAGCTTGGAATTTTCATAATGCTTTTTGAAAATCATATGAAAATCATCGGTGTCGATATCACCGGGCAGTCCGCAGGGCAGCTGGAGGAAGTGGGTGTGGAAGCCGATGGTGACTTCCATGCCTTCGAAGAAGTCGTCCACCACCGGGGAAAAGAGGGGCGCTTCACAGAGGTGGCATACTTTCATGATTTCCGGAAGGTGCTTATGGTTCTGGGAAAGGCCGTACTGCCGGGGCGCTTTGAAGTCGGCTCCATCTTCTTTATCGTACTGGGCAATCATTTTCTTTCCGCCGCCGCTGTAGCCGGTGAGGGAGAAGCAGTGGAGGGGATAGTTGATGGGAAGGATGCCTGCATGGATCAGGGGGTAGAGGATGGAAATAACGCCGCTGGCATGGCAGCCGGGAACGGCTACTTTCTGCGCTTTGGAAATGGCTTCTTTCTGGTCCTTGGAAAGTTCCGGGAATCCATATACCCAGTCGTCGTCGGTGCGGTGGGCGGTGGAGGTGTCAAGGATGCGGATGGGGATATCTTTCACGGCCTCTACCACTTCTTTCGAGGCTGCGTCGGGAAGGCAGAGGAACATGAGGTCTGCTTTTTTTGCAAAGGCTTGAATGGTTTGAATATCTTTTCTTTTATCTTCCGGCAGATGGAGGAGTTCTATATCTTTTCTTTCGGACAGCCGGTCCTGAAGACGGAGGCCAGTGGTTCCCGATTCACCTACAATGAATACTTTCGGCAGTGTTTTCATAATGGTTCCTCCTTTCAGTCCATGGGATATTCGCCGAAGGTGGCTACCATGACTGCTTTAATGGTGGGAAGCCGGTTGGCTGCTTCCTGGAAAGCCAGGGAGAAGGGGGCTTCGAATACATCATCGGTCACTTCGATGCCATTCAGGCCGAAACGTTCATAAATGTCTTTTCCCACCTTTGTTTCTGTGTTGTGGAAGGAAGGCAGGCAGTGGCAGAAAACGGTATCCGGATTTCCTGTATTTTTTATCATGTCCATGGTAATGCGGTAAGGCATGAAGAGCTTGATTCTTTCGCCCCACAGGTCGTAGGGGTCTCCCATGGTTACCCATACGCCGGTGTAAATGACATCCAGTCCCTTCACTCCTTCCACCGGATCATCGGTGAAAGTAAAGGAAGCTCCTGTTTTCTCGGCTATCTTCTTGCACTTGGCGGTGAAATCATCTTCCGGGAAATACTGGGCAGGGCCGATGATTCTGAAATCCATACCGGCAAGGGCGGCGCCGGCCATGAGGGCGTGGGCCATATTGGACTGGCCATGACCTACATAGGCATAGGATAGCTGATTTAAGGGCTTTTTGAAATGTTCCTTTAGGGTAAGGAAATTGGCCAGGGTCTGGGTGGGATGGTCATAGTCCGTAAGACCGTTCCATACGGGAACGCCGGCTTTGGCGGAAAGCTCTTCCACCGCGCTCTGGGCATACCCCCGGAATTCAATGGCGTCGAACATGCTTCCCAGTACCCGGGCGGTGTCGGCAATGGATTCCTTCTTGCCAATCTGGGTGCCTGTGGGCCCCAGGTAGGTGGTGAAGGCTCCCTGGTCATGGGCTGCCACTTCGAAAGCACACCGGGTACGGGTGGAGTCTTTCTCGAAAATAAGGGCAAAATTTTTGCCGTTTAAAGTTTTGATTTCTTTTCCGGCGGCCTTGTCCTGCTTCAGCTTTTCCGCCAGGTCCAGATAGTAGGCGAATTCTTCCGGTGTGTAGTCCAGCATGGAGAGAAAGGAATGGTTCAGTAAGCTTTTCATGATATACCTCGTTGTATGTTTTTAACTTTTTTGGAATCTGGATATATGGTTTATGAGTGAACCATTCTCATCGGGAGAGGGCCTCCAGGGCAGCAGCTGCTTCCAGGGTGATGCCCAAAGGAAGGATGGATTCATTGATGGCAAAGGATGCATTGTGCAGGGCCGGCGTATTTCCGTCGCCGGTGCCCAGCCAGAAGAAGGCGCCGGGGAATTTTTCAAGGTAGGAGGAGAAGTCTTCCGCGCACATGGATGGGAACTCTGGCTCTGTGATATGTTCTTCTCCCAGGTAAGCTTTTCCCACTTTCTTCAGGAAATCAATCTTTTCCGGTGTATTGATGGTGGCGCTGTGGCCTCTGACATAGTTCAGCTCCGAATGGGTGTGGAACATGACATCCAGACCTTTCAGAATTTCCCCCAGCCTTGCTTCCATCTTGTCCCGAAGCTCTGGACGGTAGGTACGGCAGGTGCCTTCCAGATAAGCATCCTCAACACCTACGTTGTAACGGGTGCCCGCATTCATGAGGCCGATGGTGCACACCACATTGTCCATGGGGTTCATTTCCCTGGAAATCAGGGACTGTACATCAATGATGAAATGAGCTGCCGCCACCAGGGCGTCGGTGCCGTTATGAGGCTGGGCAGCATGGGTGGATTTCCCTTTGATATGGACATAGAAACGATCGGACGCCGCCATGAGGGCACCGGGCTTTAATCCCACCTGGCCCGTGGGAAGTTCCGGCCATACATGAAGACCATAGATTTCCGATACATCGTCCAGTTTCCCGCTGGCTGCAATATGGCGGCCGCCGCCGATGGCTGCTTCTTCCTCGGCCGGCTGGAAAACGATTTTCACAGTGCCGTGAATCTGCTCCTTCATTTCATTCAGTACGGCGGCAGCGCCCAGAAGGATGGACATGTGACCGTCATGGCCGCAGGCATGCATGACGCCTTCATTCTTGGAAGCAAAAGGAAGGCCTGTAAGCTCTGTTACCGGAAGGGCATCCATATCGGCCCGGAGGGCCACCGTCTTCCCCGGATGGCTGCCTTTGATGATGCCCAATACGGCATTCTGGAAAAATCCTGTTTCATAGGGGATGCCCAGATTTTTGAAAACATCCTGGATGTATGCTGAAGTTTTGACTTCCTTTCCGGAGAGTTCCGGATATTCATGGAAATGTCGTCTCCAGGTCACCACCTGTGGCAGAATGGCTGTGACTTTTTCCTTAACTTCTTTTTCGTACATCATTGAGACGACCTCTTTTCCTGACTTTAATTAGCGTTTTTGTATATACATGAATATTTATTCAAGTAAAATAGACTAAAATATATAAAACTCAACGGATCTTCATGAAATATAGCGAAAATACAAAAACGTGTGCAAATTGGATTGAAATAATAATACAACTTTACGAATATATATGCAAGAGAGAAAGAGAAATTTTTTATCAAAAAGATGAAACTGGCACCTGCCGGTGAAGAACAGCATGGGAAGAAGGCGGAAGCAGCAGAGAAAATATTTCTTAAGGATTTCGACAAAGTATGATATAATGACAATAATATGCAGGCATCCAGCGAGAACGGACAATCATAGATCTGAATCATGGGAGAGACGCATGGGGCGTTCTCTTTTTTTTAGGAAGCGCTGATTCATTCACTTTGTGAATCAATCAGTGCTTCCTTAATGCCCCGGAAGGAAACCGGGAAGATATACCGGAAAGAAACTGACCTGGTCAGCTTTTTCCGATATATAGGTATTATTTATAAAAAGGCCTGCTTTTACTTATCATTGGGCACCATGCCCGCGTACCCATGAACGCATACAGGAGGAAACATGTACGACACTTTTAAAGAATTGGGAATTGCGCCGGAAATACTGAAGGCCGTGGAGGATATGGGATTCGAGGAACCAAGTCCCATCCAGAAGGCAGCCATTCCGATTGCCCTTACCGGAAAGGATCTGATCGGCCAGGCCCAGACAGGCACCGGCAAAACCGCGGCTTTTGGCATTCCCATCCTGGAAAGGATTGACACATCCAGGCCGGGACCCCAGGCCGTAGTCCTTTCCCCTACCAGGGAACTGGCCATCCAGTCTGCTGAAGAAATCAACCATCTGGCTCAGTACCTTCCCATTCATGCCCTTCCCATTTACGGCGGGCAGGACATTGAAAGGCAGTTCAAGGCTCTCCGGAAGCACCCCAACATTATCGTGGCCACTCCGGGCCGCCTCATGGACCATATGAAGAGAGGCACCATTGACCTGTCCCATGTACAGGTTCTTGTGCTGGACGAAGGGGACGAAATGGTGGATATGGGATTCATCGACGATATCCGTACCATTCTGGCCGGTATTCCGGAAGAAAGGCAGACCATGTTTTTCTCCGCCACCATGCCGGAACCTATCCGTCAGCTGGCTGAGACTTTCCTGAAGGATCCGGAACTGGTGAAAATCAAAGCAGCCACTGTGACCATCGACCTCATCGAACAGGAATACATCGAACTGCCGGACCGCCAGAAATTTGATGCCCTCTGCCGCCTGCTGGACATGCAGGATCCGGAACTGGCCATCGTCTTCGTCCGTACCAAGAGAAGATGCGACGAAGTGACGGAAGCCCTGAAGAAGAGGGGATACATGGCAGAAGGTCTTCATGGCGACCTGTCCCAGCAGAAAAGGGACACTGTGGTGCGCCAGTTCAAAGAAGGCACCATTGATATCCTGGTAGCCACCGACGTGGCAGCCAGAGGCCTTGATATTTCCGGTGTGACCCATGTATATAACTTCGATATGCCCCAGGATCCGGAGATCTACGTACACCGCGTAGGACGTACCGGCCGCGCAGGCAAGACCGGCCTGGCAGTGACCTTCGTCATTTCCAGGGAAATGGGACAGCTCCGGGATATTGAAAGAGTCATCCGCCGCCGTATCAAGAGACGGTCTGTTCCTACCCTTTCTGAAGTCATCGAAGGCAACCAGAAGGCTGCCATTGAAAGCCTTTCCGACACGGCCCAGGGCGGCGGCCTGGAAGAATACAGGGAAAGCGCGGAAGACCTCCTGAATGATGTGGACTCTGTATCCCTGGTGGCTGCTGCTATCAAGCTGCTCACCAAACAGCCCGATGTGACACCGGTCAAGATTACAGAAGAAATGCCCAATTTCCGCAGACGCAAAGGAGCTCCCCGCCGTCACTTTGATGGAGACCGTCCCCGGAGAAGAAGAAATTCTGAAGGCGGCCGCCGCTTTGAAGGCAAAAGGCAGCGCCGTTTCGACAATCATTCCGGCCAGCCCCGTCAGAATAACGGCAAAAACATTCACGAATCCAATTTCAAACCCTACTTCAGGGAAAATTGATAGAAAAAGCTGTGAAGAAGTGCAAATCATTTCTTCACAGCTTTTTAACAGGTTTTTTCGACAGCTTGTCAGAGAGACTTGTTAAAAAAAGAGATATAGTGTATTCTATATTCATAGAAATGAATATAAAGGAGGTTGTCCTATGAAAAAAGTGATTATGATTAAAATTCCCGGCTGTCCCTACTGCGCCAATGCCAGAAAGGCCATTGGCCTTCTGCAGGAAGAAGAACCATACAAAGACATCAAGGTGGAGGAAATCGATGAAACCACCCAGCCGGACCTGGCAGCGCCCTATGGAAAGGACTACTACTACGTGCCCAGCCTTTTCATTGAGGGAAAGAAGTACTTTGAAGCCAAACCGGGTATGGACTACGATACCATTGAAAAAGCGGTGAGGGACGTATTTGAGGAAGCACGGAAGGCTTGATCTATCAAAAACTAAAGGCCGTTTCGCATAGGAAACGGCCTTTTCGCTGTGGAAGAAAGGAAAATGGGATGGACAATTTCGAGGAGAAGAACAGAGGCTATTGGAATGAGCGGAGCCGCGGCTACAGCAGTCTTAGACAAAAGGAGCTGTCCGGGCCGGACAGCAGGGCCTGGGAAAGGTTCCTGATGGAAAGGCTTCCGAAGGGAAGACTTCTTCATGTTCTGGATGCAGGCACGGGGCCTGCCTTCCTTGCCATTATCCTGGCAAAGGCAGGATGCAGAGTGACGGCCCTTGATTTTTCTGCCTCCATGCTGAAAGAGGGGGCGGCTAATGCGGAAAAGGTGGGAGTTTCCATTTCTTTCGTGCAGGGCGATGTGATGAACCTGCCCTTTCCGGAGAACAGCTTTGACGCCATTGTGACCCGCAATGTGACCTGGAACCTGCCCGATGTGCCCAGGGCCTATGCGTCCTGGCAGAGGGCTTTGAAAAAAGGGGGCGTCCTTCTTAACATGGACTCCAACTACGGCCCCCTGGATTTCACTGCCGCTGCGAAACTTACCAAAAATGCGCACCACGGTGTGGCGGAAAGTCTTATAGAGACCTGCCAGGAACTGAAGGATTCCATCCGTATCAGCACCCACAGCCGGCCGGCCTGGGATGTGGAACGGCTGCAGCTGATGGGCTTTTCTTCCGTCACATGGGAAGAGGATATACGTTCTCTTGTGCACCTGTCCAAAGAATGGGACTACGACCCGCTGCCTCTTTTCTGCATCAGGGCGGTGAAATAGAAGGGGGACGGTAGAAAGCAGAGGCCCATGGTTTCATCTGCGGACCTGCTTTTCCTTTATTTCACTGCATACGTATGGAGGAATCAGGAGTTTTGACATGGGAAAAGGGGCTGTGAAGAAATGGTCATCATTTCTTCACAGCCCCTTTTGGGATATGACGAAAATGTATCAAATTCCGGCAAAGCCGACGCCGCAGCCCTCAGGTGCAGAACGCCGGTCAAACTTAAGAACCTTTCACGACCTTCAGCATTTCTTCCTTCATTTCCAGATACCGGTCCGTATAGTAGGGGCCTGCCTGGGATTCCCGAAGATCGTAGCCGTAGGGACGCCGGCTGATGGCGATGAGGGGCGGCGCCTGGATTCGTTTGGCTACGGCAAATCCGGCAAAAAGGTTCCACCAGCGCTCCAGGTCCTGAATGAAAGCGGCGTGGGTGGGAAAGAGGTCTTTGGCCTTTACGGAACAGCCCAGATGCTCTTCCAGTGTTCCTTCCCTGTACCAGGCAAGGATGTCCTCCGGCGTATTTCTCTGCCAGGGTTCTACAAAGCTTTTCAGCAAATAGTCATGGTATTCGTAAATGAGAGGATCCCCCAGGCCTTTGGTGACATCCTGGCTTTCGGACAGTTCGGCACTGGGTTTTACGGTGAAAATCCCTTCAGGAATGACTTCCTGCCCGTACCATTCATTCAGGGCCCTGCCCAGTTCATAAATCTGGTATTTCCACAAATCCGCCGTTGCTGCCAGGGCGCCGGCCAGGTCGCCGTAGAGGGTGCCATAGCCTACGGTCATTTCCGTTTTATTGGCGTTGCAGGTGAAGATGCCTCCGAAGGCGGCAGAGAGTGCGGAAAGAATGCGGCTGCTCCGGTCCCGGGCCTGCATGTTTTCTTTCATAAATCCGGTGAGATGGATCTTTCCTTTTCCCACAGGAAGTCCTTCCAGGGCCCGGGCCGTTTCATCAATGAAGGAACCGATGGGAATGGTCAGATAGGGGGATTCCAGATGATCTGAAAGTTTTCTGGCCAGGTCCTTTGTCATTTCTGAATTGAAACGGGTAGGCGTATTCACCAGAAGGAGATGATCTTTGGGCAGCACTGAACGGTAGAGGGCGGCGTTTACGGCAGAGTCAATGCCGCCGGATACGCCAATCACCACCTTGTCCACGTGGATGGCAGAAAGGAATTTTCTGACTCCGTAACGGAGGGCAGGAAGAAGTAGGCTGCCCTGGAAGGGAGCCATGGGCTTTTCGGACATCAGATTTCCAGAGTCCCTGTGGAAAAGGAAGAGGCAGCGGGGCTCTTCATAGGGGCGGGCTTCAGCGATGAGGGTCCCTTCTTTATCATAGGCGGCGGTCATGCCGTCGAAGGTATAGCAGGTTTTTCCGTTATTCTGCAGGCCCCGCTGATTGACATAAATCATGGGGATGCGGAGTTTGGAAAGGGCATCGCCCAGCATGCGGTGCCGCTTTTCATTTTTCCCCAGAGTAAAGGGGGAGGCCGAAAGGTTGAGGAAAAGGGAAATATCCTTCTTAGCCAGAATAGACATGGGGGAAAGGCTGTAGTTTTCATCCCAGCTGTCTTCGCAGAGAAGGACACCGGTGCGAATGGTTTCGCTGCCGGCAGGAAGGAGGAAGGGCGTCAGCGCCTCTTCTAAGGAAAGGCCTTCTTCCAGGGCCTCCTGGCGAAGGGAGGTAAAGTAGCGGCGGTCATCGAAGCAGCGGTAATTGGGAAGAAGGGTTTTAATAACAAAAGGGTGCCTGCCGTTTTCCGGAATGAGGAAATGACCGCCAAAGGCGGCAAAGGCGGCATTGTATTTCCGGGGCCTGCCGTCATCATTCGTCTTTTCCCAGTCTATGGCGCAGCTGCCCCAGAGGATGGTGATGTCCCGGGAGGCGGCGGCGATCCGTTCATTATAGGCTTCGCATTCCCGGAGAAAAGCGTTTTGGTCCCACAAATCGCCGATGAGGTAGCCGGTGAGGCACATTTCCGGAAGCACCAGCATATGGGCCCCTGCCTTTCGGGCCCTTTGGATTTCTTTTTCTATCTGCTTCCAGTTTTCCCGGATGTTTCCGGGAATCACATCAATCTGGGCGGTGGCAATTTTTATCATGACAAAGCCTCTTTTCCATGAAATCTTGTTCTTTTCTCCATTGTACAGGCAGAAAGCAGGCCTGTAAATCTTTTATTTCCTCAATCATAGATTGACTTGCATCGAGCTTTAACCGGTATAATAAAATAATGGCTCGATTATATGGCTCCATGGATGTACTGATTCCATTATCGTTTCCCTATGAAAGGAGAACCTATGCTTTCTTTGATCAAAATTTCAGCCCTGGGGGCAGCCTGCCTCCTGCTGGCGGGCTTCTGGTTTATCAACCGGGACGAAATGGATCCTTTGATGACGCCGGCAAGGAAGGCGCGCATCGAAGCGTCACCTCATTACAGGGACGGTGAATTCCATCCGGAGGTGCCCCATGAAAAAGTGACAGCGGACATATCCTTTTGGAAGTCCTTCTTGTTCCCCGCCGCCGGCGTGAATATTCCTCAGGATCCCATGGTTCATGAGAAAAAAGACCTGAAATCCATTCCCCCATGGGATGATGTGGTGGTGTGGCTGGGGCATTCCTCCTTCTATATGCAGCTGGGCGGAAAGAAAATACTTATTGACCCCGTATCTTCCCTGTACGCTTCGCCTTTTCCGTTCATCGACAGAGCCTTTGACGGGAGCAATGTGTACGGTCCGGAGGACATTCCCGATGATTTGGATGTCATGGTGCTGTCCCATGATCACTGGGATCATCTGGATTATGATTTCGTGAAGAAAATAGAACCGCAAGTACATCATGTGGTGACGGGCCTTGGAAATGGAGGCTATTACGAAAAATGGGGCTATCCCCTTTCCAAAATCCATGAAGCCGACTGGAATGAAGAGGTAAAGCTGGATGGTCTTTCTGTCTGGGTACTTCCTACCCGCCATTTTTCCGGGCGCCTGCTCAAAAGGAACCAGACCCTTCCTGTTTCTTTTGCCTTCATTACGCCGAATCGGAAGGTGTACTACAGCGGCGACGGCGGTTATGACGGAAGATTCAGGGACATGGGAAAGCAGTTCGGCGGCTTTGACCTGGCTTTGATGGAAGACGGCCAGTATAATCAAAATTGGCACTCTGTCCATATGCTGCCGGAGGAAAGTGCAAAGGCAGCGGAGGAAATCAGAGCCAGAACGCTCATTCCCTGCCACAATGGTAAATACGCCCTCTCCACCCACACCTGGCAGGAGCCCTATGAAAGAATAAAACTAGCAGCGGAAGGTAAATCCTTCCGCCTTCTGACCCCGGAAATCGGGGAAGCAGTCCATATAGGCGATGATACCCAGCAATTCAGGGAATGGTGGAACATGATGAAGTGACAATTTCATAAAGAATGAAAACCTTCACCCTAACAGCAGGGATTGCGCTTCGTGCCAGGGAGCTGTGGATAAAGGGCAGAGATTTTTCCACAGCCCTTTGGCAGCCTTTCTTCCGGAAGGAAGATAAAAAATCTTCTCAAACAGGAAAAACCATGGTATAATGAATTGTATTTTCTAGATATGAAAAGCTTTGCATCTTTGTGGTATAATGACAGAGATACATTGATTTTATAGTACCCGAGGGGGAAAAAGAAAGAATGAAAAGAGAAGATATCCGCAACATTGCCATTATCGCCCATGTCGACCATGGCAAGACGACTCTTGTCGATGCCATGCTGAAACAGAGTCATGTTTTCAGGGACAACCAGAAAGTGGCAGAACGTGTCATGGACTCCAACCCGCTGGAAAGGGAAAGAGGCATTACCATTCTGGCAAAGAACACTTCCGTCATGCACAATGGTGTTAAAATCAACATCGTTGATACCCCAGGGCATGCTGACTTCGGCGGCGAAGTGGAACGTATCCTGAACATGGTAGACGGCGTGCTCCTTCTGGTAGACGCCCATGAAGGCCCTATGCCCCAGACCAAGTACGTTCTCAGAAAGGCACTGGAACATAAGCTGAAACCGATCGTTGTCATCAATAAGATCGACCGTCCGGACCAGCGTATTTCTGACGTGGAAGGCGAAATTCTGGACCTCTTTATCGAACTGGAAGCAGATGATGACCAGCTGGATTTCCCGCTGATTTACTGCTCTGCCAGAAACGGTATTGCCAAGCTCCATATGAATGATGAAGGCAAGGACCTGGGACCCCTCTTCGATGCCATTCTTAAATACTGCCCCTGCCCCGATGTGGATCCCGACGGCGGCCTGCAGGTTATGGTGACCACCCTGGAAGCCGATGATTATCTGGGTAAAGTAGCCATCGGCCGTCTGACCCGGGGCACTGCCAAACAGGGCATGCCGGTAGCCATCACTGACGGCACCAAGATCCGCAGCGACCATATCGGCTCCCTCTTCACCTGGCAGGGAATGAAACGGACTCCCGTACAGGAAGCCAAAGCCGGCGACATCATCGCCATGGCAGGCTTCAAGGATATCAACATCGGTGAAACCGTAGCCGATGCTGCCAATCCGGAAGCCCTCCCGTCCATCCACATCGACGAACCGACCCTGTCCATGGTATTCCATGTCAACAAGAGCCCCTTTGCTGGCAAGGAAGGGGACTTCGTGACCTCCCGTCACATTCGTGCCCGTCTCTACAAGGAAATCGAAACCAATGTGGCTCTTCGTGTAGAAGACACCGATACATCCGATGCTTTCAAAGTGTCCGGCCGCGGCGAACTCCATCTCTCCGTGCTCATCGAAACCATGCGCCGTGAAGGATTTGAACTGGAAGTTTCCAAACCCCAGGTTATTTACAAAGTCATCAATGGCAAGAAGTGCGAACCGTTGGAAAGACTGACCATTGAAGTGCCGCAGGAATTCATGGGCGCTGTCATGGAAGGCCTTGGCCCCAGAAGAGCGGAAATGATTTCCATGGAAGAACTGGCCGGCTACATGAAGATGGAATTCTCCATCCCTGCCCGCGGCCTCATCGGCTTCAGAAATGAACTGCTTACCACCACCAGAGGCACCGGCATTATGTACCATGTATTCCAGGGCTATGCACCCTACAAGGGCGATATTCCTGAAAGAACCAGAGGCTCCCTGGTTGCTTTTGAAGCAGGCGTTACCACGGCTTACGGCCTGAACTCCATTCTGGACAGAGGCGAACTCTTCCTGGAACCGGGGGTTGAAGTATACGAAGGCATGATTGTGGGCGAAAACTCCAGAGACCAGGATATGGACGTGAACCCCTGCAAGAAGAAGCACCTCACCAACACCCGTGCTTCCGGCTCCGATGAAGCCATCAAGCTGCCGCCATGCCGCAAGTTCACCCTGGAATCGGCACTGGAATGGATCAACGATGACGAACTGGTGGAAGTAACACCAAAGAGCATCCGTATGAGAAAGATGGTTCTTTCCCGCCAGGCCCGCTATAAGAATGCAAACGTAAAGAAGAGCCAGCAGTAAGGGACTTCTCTTTATGGCAAAAAAGAGACTGTGAAAAAATGGCAATCATTTCTTCACAGCCTTTTTTTGTGGCTTCCAGTCCGCCGTGGAACTATGACGCTCCGTTTTCATAGGAAACCATTGGCTTTTATGAAAGACAATGGTTTCTATTTCCTTTTGCCCGGGCTCTTTTAAAAGCTCTTAATTTTCTTTTCTTTCTGATATATAATAAAGATATACAGATTCTATTTGGAAAGGAGGACCTCCATGAAAAAGATTTTATGTATAGCCGCCGTTCTGGCACTGGCAGGCACAGGCATGGCCGGCGCCTTTGGCGGCATTATGGATACGGAAGCGGGGTATGGGTACAACAGTGCTGCCGACGGCATTCACAGCGCCCATATCGAAGTGAAGCCGATTCCCAAGGTGGCCGTAGGCGCGGAATACCGGCACTGGAACAACCGGGGCAATGAAACGGACGTATATGCCAAGTACAAAATCGGCCATTTCTACGTAGGCGCCGGCAACCGGAACTACTACGACAGGGATGCCAGAATGTTTGGCCTCATCGAAGGAAAAGCCAATGTGCTGGGTCCTCTGGATGCCTATGCAGGGCTTCTTGTGTCCAGCGAAGAGAGACAGTACAAGGCCGGTTTGAAACTGGACCTGGTGCCTACAGCCTTTGATATCGATGTGAACTATACCTACTATGACAGAGATGACATTGATAATGAAGGCGGCCTGGGTGTAGGATTGAATTACCATTTCTGATGAAATCGCAAAAGAGCAGTGAAGAAGGGGACCTTTCTTCACTGCTCTTTTTGCGTTATCCCAGAGGTTATTTTTGGCCCGGCCCATAGACCGGCAGGGCCTTGCCGGAAATATTTTCCACCAGATATCCTGCCTTATGAAACAGGAGGCGGATAGAATCGCTCATGGTCCTGTAGTCAGGCTGATATGGCCAGGAGAAGGGGATTCGATGACAGGGGCTCTCTTTCATGGAAAAGAATCGGCGCTGTTTTTCAAAAACGGGATTTTATTCTACTTTGTCCCAGTCAGGGCGGCGGTCGCGGAATACGTTAATCCGGCTTCTTACCTCATGAATCACATCGGTATCCACCCGGCCGAAAGCGATATCTTCATCATCTTCCAGATGGCATATATCTTCGCCCCAGGGGTCAAGAAGAAGGGATTCGCCGGCATATTCCGTATCTCCTGATTTTCCTGCCTGGTTTACTGAGGCCATGTAGAACTGGTTTTCAATGGCCCGGGCCCGGTTCAGGGTGACCCAGTGATGGTTCCTGATTTTAGGCCAGGCGGCGGGGACGAAGAAAAGGTCCACATCCAGAAGGGCTTCCCGGCGGATGAGCTCGGGGAAACGGATATCATAGCATATGGCCATGGAGCAGGAAAGACCATCCAGCTCAAAATGGGACAGGTGGTTTCCCATGCGGAAATACCCGGGTTCTCCGGACAGGGAAAAGCCGTGAATCTTGTCGAAGGAAGTGACCAGGTCTCCCTTGCGGTCAAATACATAGGACCGGTTGTAAATATCCTGTCCCACTTTCACGGCAGTGGTGCCGCCTACAATGTTCACCCCATGGGAAGCGGCTATGGAAGAAAGAAGGCTGCAGGTTTCCTTTCCTTCTTCATCGGCCAGCAGGGACAGGTTTTCCTTAGGGAAAAAACCGGTGTTCCAGGTCTCCGGAAGCACCAGGATGTCCGGCTTTTTTTCCATGGCCTTTTCCATCATGTCTCTGGCATGGGCAAAATTGACTTTGGGATTTCCCATTTCTACATGCATCTGCAGCAGTGCGATTCGTAATTTCATGGATAACCTCCTTTGGAATAGTGAGCTGATGGGACAGTGGGGCGGCTTACCGCTATCCGCTGTCCGCTTACCGTGAATGGTATTTAATGCCGACTGTCTCAAATGCGGCGTGTACTGAGATTCTTCGCCTGCGGCTCAGAATGACTGTGGAGCGGGAAGAAAATTCCGCAGCGCTGACTTCATGCTCATCGTCCGCAGGACGATATCTGCCCCTTGAGCGCCAGCGAACACAACCTTTCTATACAACCCGCCGCCGGCAGGCGGCCATAACCTTCGGGCCCGCAGGGCCCGTCAACCTTCCCCCTCTGAACCCGGCCGCGAAGCGGCCCTTATTTCCATCATTATATCATTAAAATCAGGAATAAGAAAAACCTCCCGAAGGAGGTTTTTCTTATTCAAAGAATTTGATGGACGCGTTCACCAGGTAAGCGGTGTCCAGAGTGCCTGCCGTTTCGTAGGAGGAATGCATGGCCAGCTGGGCAAGGCCGATGTCCACGGTGGGCATGGATACTTTGGTATTGGAAATATTTCCCAGAGTGGAGCCGCCGGGGTTATCGCTCCTGTTAGTGAAGGTCTGCACAGGAATGGAAAGGTCCCGGCACAGTTCCTTGAAGCGGGCAGCCGAAAGACCGTCGGTGGCGTAGCGCTGCTGGGCATTGTACTTGATGACGATGCCGCCGTTGATGACAGGCCGGTTCACGGGGTCCGCATATTCCGGATGGTTGGGGTGGACGCTGTGGGCATTGTCAGCGGAAATCATGAAGCTCCTTGCAATCATGGCCATGGTTTCGTCATAGGTGAGGCCCAGGGAAAGGGCGAGCCTTGTGAGCACGTTGGAAAGGAAGGGGGAGCCTGCGCCCTGGGCGGTGCCGCTTCCCACCTCCTCGTTGTCGAAGAGGGCATACACGGAAATATGCTTTTCCTTCCTGCCCCGCATGAATCCGCGGAAGGTGGCAAAGGCGCACTGCAGGTCATCCAGTTTCGGAGAGGAAATGAATTCCTTTTCTTCTCCCCAGATGGTGCCGGGCACCCGGCTGTAAAGGTAGAGGTCATGGGCCACAATATCTTCTGTCTTCACGTTGGCGGAAGCGGCAATGACGTCCATAAAGGAGGTCTTTTCCGTGGCAAGGTCGTAGAGGGGAAGAAGGTCCTTCTGTACATTCCAGTCCTTCTTGTGGTTTACGTTCCGGTCCATGTGGATGGCTACGGAAGGAATGACCACCATGGTGCCGTCTACGGCTGCCAGCTTCTGGGCCAGATGGCCGTTTTCCCGGACGATGAGCCGTCCTGCCACGGAGAGCGGGCGGTCCAGCCAGGTGGACATGATCATGCCGCCATAGCCTTCCACATTCAGCTTCACATAGGGCCCTTCCTTGATTTCCGGATTTTCCTTGATCTTGAAGCAGGGAGAATCGGCATGGGAAGCGGTGATGCGGAAGGAGTCCGCCCCGCTTTCAGGCACTGCAAAGGCGATGAGGGCACTGCCGTTCCGGGTAACCACGTATTTCCCGCCTTTTTCAATGTGCCAGGGGTCCTCTTCCCGGATTTCCGTAAATCCGGAATAGAGGAGCGCTTCCTTCACACCGTGGACTGCATGAAATACGGAGGGGGAGCGGGCGATGAAATGAATCAGGTTTTCGCCCACTTCAACGGTTGTCTCAGGCTTTTCCACGTTCATTATTTCTTATGGTTCACCTTTCTCTGGTATACGGCCTCTGCCATCTGGGCGCGGGCACGGATGACCGGATTGTTGGTGTTGATGGAAGTGGGGGTGAAATTGCTGGTGTAGTGCAGGGTCTTCGTTTCCTTTTCCATTTCCACTACCTGGATGGTGCCGGCCGTGCGGTCATAGGCATAGGTGTAGGTGCAGGTGCCGCCGTCGATGGCTTCCACGGCTACGAAATGGAGGATTTCGTGGCCGTTGGTGGTGGTCTTCACCCTGGTTTCATCCATGTCGATAGAAATGGCATCATTGTACTTCCAGTAATTTTCAGCAGAAACAGTCATGGAACCGGCAGCAATGGCAGCAGCCACGCCCAGGGCAATCATCATTTTTTTCATATAGGTACTCACTTTCCCGGGACACATCTTTTCCCGTTACATACTCATGAAATCAGTCTTATTATATCATATGAGGAGAAAAGACAAAAAGGGAAGTTAGGGAAGCACTGATTAATTCGCAGAATCGAATTTCATATGAATTTTTATCCAAT
>ERZ857775.861-NODE-861-length-40810-cov-6.126978_pt1 | contig 40810 bp, 38 predicted proteins | sample MGYA00519698_ERZ857775 | MGnify/ENA primary metagenome ERZ857775 (study PRJEB31778, sample SAMEA3449363) | human gut metagenome | biome: human gut; feature: human-associated habitat; material: faeces | place: United Kingdom | collected 2010/2012 ...
GCTCCGCTGCGCTGCGCAAACGCGAGCTTGCCTATGGCAGGCGGAACAGGCTCATCACACCACCAGTAAAGAGAAACAGAGCGTTCCCGACGAGGAACGCCCTGTTGTACATATCGCTGTTGTCTGTGGCTTTTGGCAGGGTGCGTCCGCGGGGCGCACCCTGTTTTTGTTATATCACATAATGCAATTTAGATTCTATTAAAGACGAAATGATAAACTTCTCATCATATAATATAGATCACAAACGCTTACTCCAAACTCAATCGCCACATCTGGTATTTTAGCATTTTTACTCGGATTTTTGGGTGACAGACCACCATTCTTTTTTTCAAATGTTACTATTGTTAATTTTCTTACTGCCGCAGTTGCAATTAGCCATGGATCTGCAACACTTTCTCTTGACCACTCTGCAAGCGCACTTTGCTTATAGCATGTATTGCTTTGAACTGCACCTAAAACTCTACTATATTTTTCTATGATTTCAGGAGTTCTATGGTCAATGATGTTTATCCCCTGTAATGACTTCATCCAATTTGAAAGTTCATCATGACCCTCTGTTATTTCATTTTTCACCATATCTAAGAGAACAACTGAACCATCTTTAAGTTTTTCTTCTAGCTGTTCCCAAAAGCTAGGTGCGAGGTCAAACGGATAATACATAAGATGCGGTGTCAGCAAAGCATTTGTATCTATTAGAAAAACTTCTTGATTCACTTCGACCCACCCCCCATTTTGTTAACCAAATTTTCAAAGGTAGATCTATTGGTATTAGTAAGTCTAAAAGCGTCCGTGTATAAAGTTTTTCCTTCGTGAACGCTTGAGACCAAGCTCTTGAAAAACCGTGTATCAATTCGGCTTGCCGCAGTTCTATAATAGTCTCCGCCACCGCCTTGCTCTTTTTCCTTTTTTCGTTTTTCATTGTAACGATTAACCGCAATTTGTGACAGCTTCCTATATACAGAATAATCAATATATCCGTTATCTAATGCTTTCCTTGCTATAACTGTCGTCCCACAGCTAAAATACTTTGTAAGCACATCAATCGTTTTAATTGGATCATCAAATTTATCGATTTCTTTCCACTTTTTCTCAAACATGACCTGTGGAACTAAAATTTCCGCAGCCACTGCATTAGATACACTTTCCGCCTTACTAACCCTTGTTCCAGAGCTATATCTGTCATTGTATAAACTATTATTTCCTATACATATATGAGCAAATTCGTGTAGCAAAGAAAATAGTTTCCCGTTAACCGAATCGTTTGAATTGATAAAAATTAATGGTACAAGATCATCTACCATTGCAAAAGCACGAAATTCATTTATGTCGAGTGGTCGATGCGTATTATTTCCAACAATACCACTCATCATAACAATAACGCCTGCTTGACTAATTTTATCTCTCAGTGTTTTAAAAGACTCTACAGCCGATTTGCTGTTTTCATACCATTTAATTTCTAACTCTAAAACTGTTCGGACATATTCGGCAAAGTCTTCAGTATCCACATTGTTTTTTTGGCTTCCAATAAATTCTGGAGCCTGCTGTTCTTCCTCTATAGCATGATTTCTAGCCCAATCCTGAACTTGTTCCATATCATGCATAACATCAATAATATTTCTGCTCGGATTCATTGCCGATGTGCTATCTATGGTTCTGTACTCTAATAACGGAAATTCTTCTTTGGGAGGTTCTTGGAGGAAAAAATACCCAAATGGGATTCCAGATGCTTTACTAACTTTTTCGATCTGATTAAAAGTGGGCACTTTTTCACCACTTTTCCATATTGTTAAATACTTTACAACATCCCGCGGAACATTTTCTTGTTGAATATGTGCCATAACCCAGTCTAGCACATCTGGGGACAACTTCACGTTAATCTGCATTATGACACCTCCTTTTAGCATTATAGCACAGATTATTTGCGATTAATAGTTCATTATCCTTAATTTTCATCTTCCACGGACACCCATATTGAGTTTTCCGAAGAAAACAAATAATCCGAACCCATCTCCTATCGGAAACAAGTTCGGATTATTTTTGTTTGGTCCACCTGACGCATCCTCACTCGAACAATTTTACTCTCTACGCCACCACCAATTCTTTCTATATGCTTCTTTCAAACCTTACTTTTTCTCGTACATAGTATCCGCTGCATTATACAGCATCTCCAAAAACTGTCCCGCCGTTGGCCGATGATCCAGCGGGTATCCCGCCAACACCTGCACTTTTTCCAGGTCAGTTTTCCATGCCAGCTTTGCCGTCCTGCGAACAGCGCTCTCCACAGCCCTCCAAGCATGACCAGAAGATTCCGCCACAGGCAGATAAACTTCCTTCTGCAAGGCTCGCAACCGGTCAGGCCTGGTGCAAATCAGCGTCATACACTGCCGGAGAGTATAATAATCATTCTTTGTGCGAATGATACCCAGAGGGCGCAGCAAGTGGTCAAATTGTGTATCAGTCATTCTAACACATCCTTTCGCCCATCATGCTACGCCTTTTGTCGAAAGAAGTCGAAAACACAAACTCAGCCCCGAGGAACCGTCAGGCTCCCCGGGGCCGTTGTCAGCTGCCGTTCTTTTCTTCCGCCCGCTGCTTCAGCACGTCCACAGCACGAGTCAGCGCCGCCGGGATGGGCACACCCATCAGTCCGGCATTCTCCACGATACTGATAGTCTCATTGCATACAAACGCAATGACAACGGTGTCCCGAATAAAGTTCGCCCCGATGACAGCATCCAGCCTGCAGGCCACCAGTACCACCAGCAGGCTCACACCCTTGCGGCACAGGCCCTTCCAGCCTGCCCGGCTCTCAAGGGTGCCAGTTTTGGTCTTGGGACTGGTGTGGAACACCCCCGCCACGATCAGGCCGGTGATGTAGTCGATTGCCATAAAGATGATAAGCGTCTGCAGCGCCGTGTCCCAGCCGCCCAGCAGGCTGGCAATGGCCCCACCCACAATGCCGATGGCCGCACAAATCTCATTTTTCATTGTCATTCTCCTTTCACTTTGCCCAGCCCCTTGCGCTGGATGATGGCAGCATAGTCCTTGTAGGCCACGCTCAGGTCTGCACCCTTGGCAATGCCGGGAATCTTGCCGCTGCTGGTGTACTGCCACATCCCGAAGAGCCAGCCGGGGGTGGGCTTCTTGGTGCGATAGGCTGCCAGCCATACGTCGTAGGGCTTGAGGGCCGCGCCGCCCATGTAAAGGTTGGTCTGCCCGAAGTTCAGGCCAGTGTAGAGCATGGCGTACACGCCCCAGCTCTCCACCACGCTCAGGCAGTAGGTCACGATGTCGGTCAGGGCGGACTTGCTCAGGGCCTCCTGCAGCTTGTCCTCAATGTCCACAGCCACCGGGAGCTGGAAGTTCCTGCCGCCCAGCGCCTGCTTGAACAGGGCCAGCTCCTTGTCGGCCTGTGCCTTGGTGGTAGCCTTGAAGTAGCCGTACACGCCCACCGGGATGCCAAGGCGCTGGCACTCGGCGTAGTTGCGGGCAAAGAAGGGGTCGATGTAGGGCTTGCTGGGTTTACCCTCTTTGCTGTTGCCCATGGCTCGGATCATCACGCCGGAGACAAGGCCGCTTGCCTTGACCCTGTTCCAGTCAATGCTGCCCTGCCAGCGGGAAACGTCAAGAATTGTTCTGGGCATTCTGCGCCTCCTTTGCAGTATTCAAAGTGACTCCCGCATAAACTCGCCAACTCGTACCGGCATCATCATTGGGCCAAATCGTGACATGCTTTCCACTGCAGATTGGCCATGCATGGAATTGTCGAATCCCATACATTTCATCGCCGAATGTATGCGCTCCCGGTTTTGTTGTGCAGGGATGATGCGGTAGCTCGTCCATGGTCATGGTATGCACATGGTAATGCTGCGGGTCTTTCTGATATTCAGCTCTCTGTAGGGCAACAGCTTCCTGCACGATCTTGTTAAGCCCTGCATGGTCATACTCCATTTTGAAAGTTCCGCTCTCGAGCAGCTCGTCCAATGTTCCCTCCAGGGTCGTGTCACCCAGTGTGATGCGCACCTTCAGGTCATCCATTGCTCTGCGCCTCCTTACTGTGTAATTTCCTCAAAGCCGCTCTTGATAAGAATCGCCTTGACCTTCTCCTTCAGCAAGCGGGGGCAGCGCTCATACAGAGCTTTTGCCTCCTCCACGGTCTCAGCGGACATAATTTCCTGTGCCCATAACATAGCCATCATAAATACCATCCTTTCGATTTTTTGTGTGATTTTATGCATAGACAGTCTCGCTCATCTCAAGCAGACACTGTTTCAGCATCTCGTTTTCCTTTTGCAGTGCAGCCACCGTTTCCGGCATCTGCGCCATCTTAGTCTCATGCTCCTGCTGCCGGGCCTGTTCATCCAGCTCGTCCTGCGTGTACTTGATGTACCGCTGGATCGGCACAGTTTCATCCCAGGCGGGCTTCGGTTCAACGCCGGGAACATCGATAACTTCGTCTACAATGGTGCTGCCATTGGCAAGATGCTCAATGGGGACATAATGGCTGACCTGCTGAACTCCGGCAATCGCGTCATGGTGCACGATCTCCACGTCATCCACCAGCCGGCCAAGCGCCAGGTCGGGTTCACCAGTCAGCTCAACGCCATTTTCATCAACAATTTTCATATTCATCCTACTCTCTGCCAGATATTTACTGCGTAATACGGGTTCATAATATCAAAGGCCTGCCCGCCTCCGGCGCTGCCGATGGTGGCTGTGTGGGTGTGAGCGCCATCGGAGGATGTCGAGAAGGTCGCAACGTTCAGTCGTTTATTGCGGTATACCGTAGGCCCAGGGCCGAAAACCCAGTTCCTTTGAATAGAGCCCGATACCGTATGGGTGTGTGCGCCATCCGTAGAAGTGCTCCCGGAGTGGGTGTGAGCTGCGAGATTACCTGCCGTAAGCGAAATCTGGGCTTGCCCACCGGTTTCACCAGCTTTGAAGGTGTCTCCGGCAGCTATGATGATGCAGTTCTTCAACTGCGTCCACACGGTATCCGGATAGATCGCGGCGGGGCTTGTCCCGGAATGCATTTCCAGAACAGCGTCAACCGGAGGAATCCACTGGGTATCTTCCTGCTTTATAACTGATCCAATCACACTTTGCACCTCCTAGCTGATTCTTTCCCAAGCATAGCGGACAATGTACGGGTTAAGAACACTGAACGCCTGCCCACTTCCTGCACTGCCGACCTCTACCGTGTGGCTATGGTTGCCGCCGCTGGATGTGGTTATCGTTGAATTGTCAATTGCAAAATTGTCACTTCGTGACATCGGGCCGCGCTTCCCATATGCAGAGGCAATCTTCGCGATGTATCGGCTGTGCGTATGCGATGATCCCGAGGAAATACTGCAGGCGTGTGCATGGCTCGGAAGATTACTTACGGCCAGCTGCTCTGAAGCACTGCCACCAGTCGTTCCGTTTTCGTAGCTTGAGCCAGCGGCAAGAATGGCCCTGTCCTTGATCTGCGCCCACGTTGTTCCTTCGTAGATAGAAGCAGGGCTAACGGCGCTTGCACTTTTCCATATGTACCCAACAGGAGGAACAAACATGGATGCCTTAAGCCCTTTTACAAATCCAATCATATAAGCTCCTCCTATGACACTCTGTACCAGATATACTTCGCAACGTACGGGTTCATAATATCAAAGGCCTGCCCGTTTCCGGTGCTGCCGATGGTGGCCGTGTGGCCGTGCGCACCGTTGGAGGATGTCGTGTTTGTTGGGTACACAGGGCGATAATCACCGTTGTTGCCTGTGTAATCATAGTCGGACATCATACTAACGCTCCCGGTATCATAGTAACTCGTTACAGTGTGATCGTGCTCACCGGAGCTTAGAACCGTAGCACTATGGCTGTGCGCTGGCATCTCGGCCACGGTCAGGGTGTGGGTGGCCGAACCGCCTGTACTGCCCAGTGAGTAGCTTTCTCCTGCACCGATAAGGAACCGGTCGGTAATCCGCGCCCAGCTGGTGCCGTCATATATCTCTGCCGGGCTGGTAGGGCTTCCTGTGGTGATGATCATGCCCACGGGTGGCACCCATGTTTTGCTTGGTGTACTTACAGCTCCAAGCGCCATGACTCATCCCTCCTTACGCAGGCGTTCTGTTAATCAGAAGAAGCCGCAGGCTGATATCTGCTGTGGGAACTTTTTCGGCATAGAACCGACAGAAGCCTGCATCGGTACTGCAAATCGAGCCTAGTCCAGCTTTCTGGGCCACGACCACGCTCTCGAGGCTGACTGTTGCACTAGGCTCCAGCACTGCGGTGCAGCCGCTGACGGTCGCGTCGCACTGATAGGCCCAGCCAGCGTTCTTGGCTGCTGTGTCCGAAGTGGCCTTCCAGCCGGAAGTGGCAAGGGCGATATCGTAGGCCTTGATAATGCTTGCAAAAGCCTTTCCGACCGCTGCCGCGTCCGCAGGAGCGTTTTCTGTGTTCAGGGCCTTGTCCGTACCTGCCCGCGTTCCCGCCAGCGCTGCGGCAGCCTCTGCGGCTTTCTGTGCCTTTTCGGCTGCCTGCCGGCTGGTGGATGCCGCCCCCGCACTGGTGGATGCCTCCCCGGCCTTGGTGGCGGCGGCAGAAGCGCTCCCCGCAGCGGCGGTGGCCTGCTGGGTGGCGGTGTTTGCCGCAGTGGTGGCCGTCTTGGTGGAGTTGGCCACGTCGTTCAGGGCCGCGATGCGGGCCTGTGCGATGTTCTGCAAGGCGGCGGTGTGCTCCGTCTTCGTGTCCTGCAGGGCCCGCTTGGCGGCGGTCTCGCTGGTCTTGGCGCGCTCCTCGCTGGCGGCGGACTTGGTCTCGCTCAGGGCTGCTGCGTCCTCGCTCTTTTTCGCCGCCTCTTCACTGTCCTTTGCCTTTTCCGCACTAGCCTTGGATGCACTCTCACTCTCGGCGCTTTTCTTAGCGCTGTTCTCAGATGCCTCTGCGCTCTTTGCTGCCGCTTCCTCACTTTTCTTTGCCGCAGCAGCACTGTTTGCAGCCTTTTTGGCATTTTCCCCGCTCACCCGCACGCTTTCTTCCATGCTGGCGGCAGAGTTCGCTGCTTCTTTAGCAGATTTGGCCGCTGCCTCCTCACTGGTCTTGGCCGCGTTCATGCTCTCCAGCGCCTGCTTGGCGTACTTCGTCACCTCGGCCACGAACTGCTCATAGATGCTCGGCGTAATGTTCTCGGTGGTCGTGTCGGTGTCGATGGTGTCATAGCAGGTGTACTTGCCGGGCTTGGTCATGGCAATGTAGCCGCTGGCGTTGATGGCCAGCAGCATCCAGGTGCCCTCTTTTTCCAGTGTCCACCGCCGGTCTACCAGTGCGCTGTTGTTCTCGTCCAGGATCTGCGGGTCCGGCTTTGTGCCGCTCAGGCGTTGCACATGCAGGGTCACGGTGCAGCTCTTCCACTCTTCCGGCAGCTCAAAGCGGAGCTCGTCCACCTTGGCGCTCCGCACACCGCCCAGATACAGCGTCTCAATGTTTGCCCGAAACGTGGAACCATTGTCCTGCAGCTTTCTGATCTTGATATCCAGTTGGCTCACAGTTTCACTCCCTTCCTGCCCCTATCCTATCACGCCCCGCCGGGTGCAACTACCCCGGACATACAAAAGGGAGGCCGTTCACCCCGAACGGTCTCCCTTTCTTCTAAGCAGGGCTCCCCCCTCGGGGGAGCTGTAAGCAACTCCGCCTTTGGCGGATTGCGCACTGAGAGGGTTTCACCTCACCCCTGCCCACTCATCCCTGCTGTTTTTTGCCTGTTCCTCCTTTTTTGCCGCGTCCTTCACCCACTGGGCAAAGTTCTTGTTCTCATACATCGGGGTTCCGTCCGCTTTGGTCAGCTTCAGCAGCATCGTTTCCAGGCGCTTGCGGTCGCTGCTGCTGCCCGCCAGATACTCCTCTTTCACCGCATCGGTGATCTTGCTCTTGATCTGGCTGTCCGCTTTGCCCGCCGTCCGCAGCCGCCGGATCTCGTCCTGCACGTCGCTGGTCCTGCCGGTGTCCACCGCTTCAGTCAGGTCATCGTACACGCTGCCCTCGGTGCCGCCCTTGTACAGCTCCTCGGCCTTGCTTTCAATGGCTTCGGTCACAAGGTCGATCACCCACGCCCGTTTTTTCGCGTCAGCTTTCACACCCTCCCGGATGCCCAGGGTCTCGTACATTTCCCGCACAAGCTGCTTTGTCAGCTCCTGGCGCTGGCTGTCTTTGCCCTCGTTCCGGGCCCTGGCCGCCTGCTCTTCTTCCGGGCTGTATTTCTTCAGCCGGTTCTTCAGCTGGCTGGCAATGGTCTTTTCGTCCTTGCCCATGGCTTCCAGCTTTCCCAGCGCTGTCGCCACTTCCTCGGTGTTTCCGGTCTGGATGGCATTGTACAGCCGATCATACTGACCGGTGGCGCTGGCGGGCAGGGAATTCAGGCTCAGTTTCTCGCCGTACTTTCCGCCCGTCACCGCATAGGCTGCATTTCCGCTCCATTTCCATGCCGCTTCCAGCAGCTTTGCCGCATTCCCGGCCGGCAGCCCCTTCAGTTCCAGTCCGTCCTCCATAAAGGTCAGGGCCGCTTTCCGCAGCTTCTCGTGGTATGCTTCCAGCTCTTCCTCGTCCATCTCGCCGGTGTCGGTGGCCAGCAGCTTGTACAGCCGCATCGCCTCAGTTCCCAGGTCATTGACAGCACTCAGGTTCGGGGCACTGACCACATCATAGTCCTTGCCCCCGGCCACGTTGCCCACAAAGCTGTACAGCTCGCTGCCGTACAGGAACGTGCCTGCTGCGCTTCCCACATACAGGTCAGCGTACCGCTTCAGTAAACTCCATGCGGTAATGTCGCCGTTCTCGTCCTGTTCCCGGTCCCACCGGTGCAGTAGGAAGTCCGCGCCGATCTTCATGGCCGCAAACACTGCCGTCTGCACGATCTGGCTGGTCACTGCTCGGTTCAGGTTCTTTCCGGCCCGTTTCAGCTCTGCCCGGTTCTCCTCGGTGGGGTCTGCATGGCTGCGCTCCCGCTGGGCATTATAGTCCATCACTGCATCTGCCAGGATGCCGTAGTTCTGGAACCGCTGGGTCGTGAACATGGTCAGGGTCCTCACCAGTTCGTTGTCGCTGCGCTGGATGCCTGCCCGCTGCATGGTGGTGTAGTTGGGCTGGGTCTCCTCGATCACTCGCTGATAGGTCTTGTTCACAGCTTCCCAGTAGGCTTCGCTGCCTTTCGTGGCTGCACCCTCTGCAAACTCATTGGTATGGTGCTCCACATACCGCTTGGAGCCTTCCCACAGGGCCGCCACCGTGATCTCGTCCACGCCGTTGATCCAGCCCGTCAGCTGCTTGGGGACCTTCTCCATTCCCTTCTCCGCCGCACTCAGGTTCTTCCCGATGCTTTCCAGCTCGCCCCGCTGGCTGCCCCGCAAGCGGTATTGCAGCAGCGCATCCCCGTGTTCAGTGATCTCTGCTTCCAGCGCTGCCCGCTGCTTGGGTGAGAAGTTCTTTACAAAGGGAACCACCGCCGCCATGGTGTCCGCACCCAGCACAGCACCGGCGGTCGGCAGAGATGCCGCCTGCGCAATGGCCACGCCCGGGTTCAGGGTCAGGATAGCCCCGGCGTAGTTGCCCCGCAGCTTGCCCAGCGCCGTCATGCTGCTCTTCCGGGTTTTCTTTCCCGGGCTCTGCAGGTCAACCAGCAGTTCTTCCACATAGTCTACTGCATCGCTGCCCCACTTCTCCTCCAGGATACCGTCCTTCAGCACCTTCAGTCCATCCTCGGTCTCGATCCGGCTGTTCAGCACCTTTTTCACATCCCGGATGGCCGGGGCCAGGCCCGCGTAGGCTGCCGTGTCCCGCAGGCTCCGCTGCACCACGTTATTGCACTCCTCCAGCAGGATGGGCTGTGGACTTTTCACACGGTTCTTCAGGAAGCCCCGTCCCTCGATGGTCGCATCACAGTGTTCTCCTTCGATCTGTTTTACCAGTGCCGTCTGGTTCACCGCAATGGGGTAGTAATTCTTCACCACAGCCCGCTTGTAGCCCAGCAGCTTCATGCTCGTCTCGTTGATCAGGTCGGTGGTGTAGCTCCCGAAAAAGTTCTCCATGCTCCCGATCCATGCCCGGTCGTAGTCGGTCAGGTTCTTTTCAATGGCACTCACAATGGTGTCCGCCATGGGTTTGCCCTCGCTGTCGGTCAGCATCCCGATCCGCACGGTCTGGCCCTTCTGGTAGGCTTCCGCGATGTTGCCTTTGTTGTACTCCACTGCATCCGGCACGGTAAAGCCGCCGTTCATCAGGTGCTCCTTGCTGTCGGCGTTCCGCAGGTGCATGTACAGGCTGCACATCTGGGCATGGGTGAGGGGTACAGCCTTGCCCCGGTTGTCCTTCAGGCCAAGGTCTACCAGCTTTGCCCCCTTGCCTGCAAACTGTTCCATCTGTTTCAGGTTCTTTTTGCCTGTCACGTTGTCGAACAGGTGGGTTCCCTCCACAAGGATCTCCGTCTGCCGCCGCTGGCCGTCGTTCAGCATGGTGCCCAGCTTCTCCATCTGGCTGTTCTTTGCGTAGCCGCCCAGCATCCGGAACACACGGGTACCGCCCAGCATATCCAGATTGTACCTCGTCAGCATCCGCCGGAATTTTCCGTCATTTCCCTTGCTCCGGTTCACCTCCACCGCCGCTTCTCCGGCGATCTTGTCCACCGCTTCGGCTTTCTGCAAGCTCAGGGTCTTGTTTGCCGTCCGGATCACATGCAGTGTGCTGGTCGTAATGGCTTTCAGCATCCGCATCTGGTCCACCGTCATGGGCAGATAGGTACGGTTCTCGGTCTCCCGGATCCGCTTTCTCAGCCGGTCACGCAGCATCTCGGCCTTTTCGCTGTCCGGCAGTGCCTCGGCCTCTGTCAGCTGCTGGTTCAGCCGGTCCAGCTGGGCCTCCTTGCTGTCGCTCAGGTCAGCCTTCAGGGCATCGATCAGGTTGGCAATACCGCTCTTCTCCCAGTCATTGCTCATCTCCGTCACCACCGGATGGTTTGCATCCCCGTATTCGGCCCGGATGCTGTTTGCCAGCGCATCCAGCCGGTTCACGGCATTCTGGTTCAGCAATGTCATGTCCGCCAGCTTTGCCACTTCCAGCGCCCGCAGGATCAGCCGGGGCTGCACATATTTGTCCTTTGCAGGCCGCAGCACCATCTGGTTCAGCTGGGCAGCATTGGCCCGGATGGCCCGTTTCAGCTCGTCCTTCTGCCGACCGTCCCGGGCTTTCTGTACTCGCTTCTCAGCCAGCTTCTTGGCAATGGCAATGTCCTCGTCCCGCTGCTGCTGGGCTGCAGTGATGGCGATTGCGTTTCGTTCCGCCTGCTTTTCCTGCCACTCCTGAGCTTTGCGCTGGTTTTCCTGCTCCCATTCCAGCAGTTCGTTTTCCTGATGGATCAGCTGCCACTCAGCCCGATCAGCCCGGCGCTGTTCTCCTGCCACCTGGTGAGAAAGGTTCCAGTTCTCCCGCTTCAACTGTTTGTTTTCCAGCCGGATCTCGTCCAGCATCTGCTGGCGTTCTTCCTTCAGCCGCTTCTTTTCGGCCTTCCACTCCCGTTCGTAGGCTTCCTTCAGCACGTCCAGCTTTTCGGCCATGTCGCCGTAGTTGGTGATGTCCAGCCCCAGCGTATCCAGATTCTGATCCAGCAGCTTTTCTGCTTTTTCATTCCGCTTCTGCTGTTCTGTCCACTGCCGCAGTGCTTCATCTCGGCTTCCGTTCCGGCTGTTCTCATACATCCTCCGGTTGAACTCCCGGTTCTGCTCCTTCTGCACCTTCCGCAGATCCTTCAGCGCCTGCTCCGCGTTCTCCTCGCCCACGGCAGCAGCCACAGCCTGGCGCTGCCAGCGCTGGAACCCGTCAAAGATGGCCTGTGCATCGGTCATCTCCGGCACGTTCAGGATATCACCCAGCATCCGGTCGGCCAGCTCCACTTTGGCATCCTCGTACTCGGCAGCATCTGCAAAGCGGCTCATCATCCTGGGCTTGATGGCATCGTGCACGTTCATCAGCACATCCAGCCACTCGGTGCTCTCCATGCTGGCCGCGCCGTCCACGCCTGCCGCCTGGGCCGCGCCCCGGAACAAGGCCGCTGCCCCTTCCTTAGTGCCGCCCATGGCCCGGGTGTCGTTGACGATGGCTTCATACACTTCCGCCGGGTTGCCGTCCCGCACACCCTCTGCCTGCCGCAGCTTCACGCCGTGCTTCCGGGCCTCGGCCACCGCTTCACTCCACGTCCCGTACCGTTTCACCAGCTCCGCCTTGGCCGGGCCGTCCTTGTTCACCGTGTAGCTCAGGTCGTGGTATTCCGGGTACTCGTCCCACAGCTCGGTGTTCCGGTAGGTGGCCCCGCTCAGTATTTCATCTGCAATGGTCTCAGACAGCGCGCTGGCCTTGCTCATGCTGGCCCCGTCCGCCGTCATGTACTCCACCAGCGCCCGGGTCTCTCCGGCAATCTTTGTCCGGTCGGCCCTGCTACCGTTGGCCTTTGTCCACCGCACCGCCAGCCCGTCAATGGAATCCTGGCTGATCCGCACACCGTGGGTCACACCCATCATCTGGGCCAGCGTTTCCATCGCCGCGCTGTTGTCCGCAATGGCCCGGCTTGCCTGCCGCTGGGTGTTCTTCCGCGCGTCCCGTTCCGCCTGTTCGGCTTTGGCCGCCAGCTGGTACCGGAATCGTGCCAGGCTGCTCTCTGCGGGCAGCTCACCTGTCTTGTAATAGTCCCTGATCTCCCGCACAACACGGTCAGCATCAATGCGGCCGCTGTACTCCTTGCTGGCTGCAACCCTGCCGTCGGTGGTGGAAATATCCAGCGTGAACTTTCTCTGTTCACTGCCCAGGCTTCCCACCATCTCACGGATCTGTTCCAGCTGTGCAGCGGTCGGGGCTTTGTCTGCGGCCAGGTCAACACCCGGAGCTTCCGCCATCACCCGCACATTACCGTCTGCCAGGAACTTGTTCAGTGCGTCCGTCCCTTCCGATACTTCCGCCGGGCCGAACACACTCATAATTTCCCGGTGGTCGGTGTCACGGGTCTTATCATTCCGGGCAAAATCCAGCATCTGCCCATCCGGCAGGATGTATCCGGCCCGTTCAAATTCACTCGTCGTGCCAAACTGCTCCACGGCCAGCTGACGGCGATACTTCGCCGCACCGCCTGCTTCCTTTGCTTTGGCATCATAGACAGCCTGCTGTTTCTGCTTCTGTTCATTTCTCTGGGTTTCCAGCTTGGCATGGGCTTCCCGCAGTGCATTATTCACTTCACCGATTCGGTTTTCAAGCTCTGCACCACGCTGGTTAAAGTCCTTCCGCTTTGCAAGGTACGCCTGGTATTCTTCACTGGCCTTAAACTCCTTTGCCTCGGCAGAGAACAAACCCAGAGATTTTCTCTTCGCTTCAATCTCCTTTACCTCGGCGCTGTTCAGCCAGTTTGTTCGCTCTGTTTTCAGAGCGTTTTGCTGGTGTTCCAGTTCTCTGCTTTCTTTTTGAAGTGCCGCCAATTCATCCACGTTTCCAGCAGAGCCGTCACTCAGCTGGAACCGCACTGATTTCTTCACAGGTTCGCTGTTTCCCTTGCTTTCGGCATTTTCTTGTGCTATACTGTTTTTAGCAGGAAAGCTCGGGCGTTCACCGCCCTCCTCGGTTTTGAGTACCGTGTCAGCGCTTTCCTGATAAATAGAACCCTCCGACCCTCTGCTCCCCGAATCTTCGGATTCCATGTGGGCTTTGCCGGAGGGTTCCGTAAAACCTCCTTGCAGACTACTCCTTGAATCTTTGGATTCTACGTGGGTACGCATGGAGGTTTTATTATTTGTAGATTTTATATCTACAATATCATAGAAAATCTCCCGGTCATTTGCTTTGAAGGCAGTCAGAACATCAGCTTCATAGGCATTCTGCCCAACCACAATTTTGATTTTTCCACGGTTGAATGCTTCCGCATTCTTGTGGTTTGCAGGTTCTCTGTAGACTTCATCTGCGGTTTTAATAATTTCATCCAGATTTGCAGCCATCCGCATTTTATCTGCATACGTTTCTTCGTTCGTTCTTTGAAGCGCCATTGTAGATTTAGAACGGACAAACTCACTTCTTCCATCTTTATGGTTCAAAATTGTCCAGCCGTTCCGCTCAAAGCCATTCGGATACCGTTCTTTGATGGCCTGCTTCACTACGGTTTTCCAATCTTCCTGTGGAACACCGTTCAGGATATCTTCATCAATTTTGATGTAGCTCTCTCCGTCGGCATCCTTTTGGATCGAAAAACGAATATTGCGTCCTTCCGCCGCGCTCTCTGTCTTGAGGGCAGCGGCGTTTTCTTTTGCACTGCGCAGGTTGTCCATCGCTTTTTCAGCGTGGGCAAAGTATTCGTCCTGCAAAATTCTGCGCTCGTTCTCGGCCAGACGCTGGGCCTTCAGGGCCGCCCTGTTGTCTGGGTCAAGGGTCAGCACTTCCTTGGCCCGGCTGATGATGCCGCCCAGCATCTCCTTCACCCGGTTCATCACGGTGCGGATGGTTCCGGCCCTGCCGCTGTTCTTCTCGGCCTGCCCGCGCTGGAACTCTACCCAGCGCTTGAAATCGGATTCATTGGAGAAGATGCCCCGCCAGGCATCGCCCACCAGCTCCTCGGCAGCTTCCTCATAGGTCAGATTCTGCTGGGCATAGTCGGTCATCTTCTCCCGGATCATCTCGTCCACGGTCTCAAAGCCGCTGCTCCTGGCCAGATACAGCAGGGCATGGTCCTGCAAAGTCTTTGCTCCCTCGCTATCCAGTGCGTTGTACCAGTGGTAGTCCTCGTGCAGCACCGTGCCGAACGTATCCTGTGTACTGTCTCCAAAGAAGATCCGGGCCGTTTTTGTCTCCACATAAGCCTTCACGTTCTGATTATTCATCAACACATTCTTCATCACCGCCGTGGTGTCGGTTGCCGCCGCGTTCAGCTCGATCACCTGGCTTCCAGCGTCGCTCGTGTTGCGCAGGGTCCCCTTGTAGATGGTCTCACCCCTGCCCGTCAGGCTCTGTTCCGTCAGAGTGCCGCCCAGCTGGCTCTTGGCCCACCGGGTCTCTGCCGCATCCCTGCCGTAGGTGTAGGCGATCTCCAGCGCGTTCCGGCCCTTAAGGTTGCCCAGCACATAGTTCACGTTGGCCGCCATGCCGCTGCCGGTGCCCGCCAGCTCCAGCGCCTGGTCAAAGGTCTTCACGTCCTCCATCTGGCCCAGCCGGTACAGAGTGGATGCTGCCGCCGCATAGCGGTCACTGTCCACGCCTTCCGGCTGTTTCCGGCTGATCTCCTGCGCCGCCTTTTCGCCCACCTTCCAGCTCCGCAGCACCTGCTCCGTCCGGGCCTGCTTCTGGCCCTCCGTCCTCGGTGCTTCCATGCCGTAGGTCTCCCGCATCGGGCTGTTGCTGCTGTCCATCCCGTCAAGGGTGCTTTCTTCCACAGGGACCGACTGCATCACAGCCTGCCGGTCAGCTCCATTCTGCGCAGTCAGACCAGTGTTTTCCGCACTGCCAAGGGCTAACGGGTTGCGGCTGTCAGCGCTTATGCGATGACTGAGGGGTTCTGCACCGTCCGCTGCTGTTTCCGTGGAGCTTTCCACACTTTCCCCAGCGTTCTCAACAGCATTCTGCTGGCTGCGCTGTGCCGCCACTTCCCGCAGCATCCGCCGGGTAGCCGCAGCCGTGCTCGGCAACTTCACCCCATAGGCTTCCTCAAAAGCCGCGCGGTTTGCCTCGTTTCCGGCCTCCGGGGTGAACAGCCTGATGGTCTTGCCTGTCAGGCTGTCACCGGCCGCCGCTTCTGCAAACGTCTGCACAGCCAAGTTGTCCGATATGGCAGCAGTTTCCGCACTGTTGCCCTCAGCCGCAGGGCCCGCCGCTTTCAGGTCAGCAGAGCCTTTTTCAGTCCCATCAGACTCCACCGACATGCCAAGGGCCCCACTATTAGGGGGGCTGTCAGCGCTCACGCGCTGACTGAGGGGTTCCGGTTCCCGCGCCAGCTCCTCCCGGCGCTGGTGTTCCTTCAGCGCCTGCTCGTATTCGTCCTGAGCGGCATACCGCTCCACGTTGCCCCGCAGGCTGGAATCTCCCGCGTTCATCCTGGAAAGCCCTGTGCCCACAGCGCCGCCCAGCGCGCCGGACGCACCGCCGGTCAGCCCCGCTTCCAGCGCCTGAACCAGCGTGTCCGTGGTAAACATGGTCTGGGCAGCTTCGCTGTCTCCCAGGGCCGCATCAATGGCCTTGTCGGCGTAGGTCTCCACAAAGGCCTGCACGGCGTTGTCAATGCCGCCGGAAATGGCGTTGGCAACTGCCGGATGTGCCGCCGCAAAGGCCGAATCCCCAGCCAGCGCCCGGATCTTGTCTGCCACAGCTCCCGCCACGGAATTTCTGGCGTAGTCCGCGCCCATGGTTCTTGCCAGATCAGCCGCACCCACGCTGTTGATGGCCCATCCTGCGCCAAACTTGGCCACGCCGCCCGCCAGCGCCTTGCCTGCGCTTTCGCCCTTGGCCGCGCTCTGGCCCATGGCATCCGCAGCGCCCTGGGCACTCAGCACCGGCAGCACCGCCGCCGGGTTGATGGCAGCCACGGCAAGGTTCTCTGCCGCGCTGGTCGCCACGCCCTGCACGGTCCGCTGCACATCGGTCAGGCCGCTCTGGGCCGCGCCCGTCAGCTGCTGGCCCCGGTTGTACAGCTGGTAGCCCACGCTCTTCTCCGTGTCGATGCCACCCTTTGCTTCCGTTCCGGCAATGCGGCTGCGCATGTCCTCGATCTCCTGCCGGGTAAATCCCTGCTGCAACAGGTCGCCGGTGCTGTACTTGGGCTGGTAGTCCATGTCAGTTTCCATCAGCTGGTCATACAGGTTCTTCTCGCGGGGGTTCCGGGCAAGCTCTGCTTCCAGTGCTTTCCGGTTCTCGCTGCTCTGCCGGATGTTCTTTCCGGCCTGCACCAGGTACTCCGCACCCATCAGCGGGGCAGCGGCCACGGTGTCCGCAACGCCGCCCACGGTGTTTGCCGTCCGCCGGGCCAGCTGCTTCCACTCCGGGATTTCTTCCATGGTGTCCAGATACTCCCTGGCCTGCCGGATCTCCGTGTCCGTGTACCCCAGCTTTTTCAGGTCCGCCGTGCTGTAGGTGTTGCCCACCTTCCCCTTGATTCCCGTGGTGCGGAAGGGGTCGATGCTACCATCCCCGGCGCTGGCCCCGTTTCTGCTGGTGCCGGTCTCGGCATAGCTGGTATAATTGCTCTTTTTTTCCAGCAGCTTGTTCACAAGCTCCTGATTCCGAGGCTGGTCAAACCACTGGTTGGCCTGGTCAAAGTCGTCCGGCTGGCTGTACTCCGCATAGCTGTTCTTCAGCTTCTGGGCCTGCTGTCCGTACCACGTTCCCAGAGTATTCCCCGCCGGGCTCACTGTCACCTTCTGCCGGTTCAGCTCGTCGCTCCGGCTGTCCATGGCATCCGCAAAGCCCAGGTTGTTCCTTGTCCGGTAATCCTCCAGCGCCGTGGAATACAGGTCGGTGTCCGTCTGCTGCTTCTGGGTTTGCAGTGCCGCACGTTTTTCGGCCATTTTTTCCGCCGTCCATGTATTGCTTTTATTGTCCGACACAGAGTTTCCCGTACTGCCAAGGGCCCCACTATCAGGGGGGCTGTCAGCGCTCTTGCGCTGACTGAGGGGTTCTGCCCCGCCAGCAGCGGCATTGGTTTTTTTCTGAAGTTTGGCCCGCTTCTGGGCCATCTGTTCTGCTGTCCATGCCATTTTTGTTCTCCTTACCATCCCATCGCATTCCAGACCTTGGCCGCCACGTCATCATTTATGCCCATGTTGACCAGCCGGGCATAGATCGTATCCGAATCCACCCCTTCTGCACTCCACCCCTTTGCATAGCTCAGGGCGTTGCTGTACGGCATTCCGGTACTCTTACCCGTGCTCCCTCCTGTGGTTCCCCCGGGCAGGGCCCACTTGTTCGGATTCGCCAGCGGGGCGATCAGCCCGCTGCCAGTTCCGGTCGCTGCTGTTGTGCCCGTGTCACCGTCCGGCAGCATTCCGGCGCTGGCCAGAATGTTCGCATAGACGCTCTTGGTCGGGTCATCATCCTTCAGGCTTTGATACTTACCCAGCGCCGTCAGCAGTTGGCTGTTTGTCCACCCACTTCCGCTCTTGCTGGAGCCACCGGAACTCCGTCCGGAGCTGCCGGAACCGCCGCCGGACAGGGCCTTTGTAAAACTCTGCTTTCGTGCATAGTCATTGAATGCCCAATCTGCCACATCATCACGGGTAGCGATTGAATTCGGATCCATGCCCAGAATGTTCAGAATCGTCTGTGCACCCTTCTGGTCACCGTTTGCCGTCATGCTGGATGCGCTCTGGATCCATTTGAGTTTATCCTCCCACGTCATCTGCTTTCCGTTGTAACTGTCCAGCAGCGTCGGATCCATTCCGGCATCCTGCATCATTGCCTTTGCCAGATCAATACCCCCGGCATCAGCGAGATTCATTGCCACCTGTGCCGTTTGCTGCCGTGCCGCCTGCTTCTGCAGCGCCAGCTGCTCTTCCTGATAGGTGTACCCCTTGTACCCATCGTAGGCCGTCAGGGCCGCCGAGCCGATGTTCTTTACCGTGTTCCAGAGGTTGTTCCAGTAATTGTCGTTCTCGTTCCGGGCCTGTTCGCTCTGGTTGGCAAGGAAATTCTGCCACGCCGTGTAATTGGCAAAGTTGCTGCCGTAGGCACTGCGGTCCAGCGCCTCGGTGTTGGCCATGCCGGAAAGGGCACTCAGCAGGTCGTTCTGCTGGTTCTGGTATTCGCTCAGCGCCTGGCCTCTCAGGCCGGGTACAGCATTGTCAATGCCGCTCAGCGCCTGCTGCTGGCCCTGCTTTGCCACGCTGTCGGCGTAGCTGCTGCCATACCCGCCCGCCAGCATCTCCGCGTTGGCCTGGGCGTTCTCCGCGCTGGCGGCAGCATTGGCCTGGGCCTGGGCGCGGTACTGCTGGTAGGCTTTGCTGCCGGTGTCCCAGTCGAACCCTGTGCCGATCTGCCCGGTCAGGCTGTCCATTGCGTCCTTGTTCCGGCTCACATAGTCCGCCGGGTGGTTGGCATTCCATTCCCGCTCTTCCTGTTCCGCCTGGTTCTTTCTCCGTAAGGTATCAAATAACATGTCGTTCTCCTTTTCTTCTGCCACACACCGGTCTTCAGATCGCGGCAAGCGCTTTCAGCACCCACGGCAGCATGCTTGCGCCGACCTGCAAAACGTTCCCCCAGAAGTTGGTGTTGTTCGCATCCTTCTTCTGGTTGGCCCCCACCGCGTTGGCATATTCGGTCTGAGCACTGTTCAGCTGGCCATAGTAATTGTTCAGGCGGGTGTTGTAAGCATCCTGCGCCAGCTTTTCCTGCTGCTGCAAAGAGCTCAGCCGACTGCTCAGATCACTCTTCTTGGTGGCATATTCGTTGTAGGCCTGGTTGTATAAGCTGTCTGCCACGTCCGAAAGCCCGTTCATGGTGCTCTGGTAGGCCGTCTGCCCGCTGGAAGTGCCCCAGCTGTTGCCGTAGCCGCCGCTGCGGGCCGAAGCATTGGCGGCAGCGTTCTCGCTGGCCAGCTCCGCACCCCGGGTGTACTGGTTCTTGTACTGCTGGTAAGCTGCGTCCTTGGTGTAGTCGTAAGAAAAGCCGTCCCGGTTCATCTTGTCCAGCTGGCTCTGCGTGCCGCTGATCTGGCTGCCGTACTCGCTCTGATACTCCCCGGGCTTCTGTCCTTTAATGTAATCCAGATTGTTCTTTGCCGTGGTCACCCGGTCATTGCTCTGGGCGTACTGGTAGCTGTTGGAATCGTTCTTTCTGGTTCCAAACACGCCGGTGCCCGCATTCTTTTCGCTGTTGCCGGTAATGCTGTCATACACATCACCTACCATCAGCCCCACATTGTGGCCCGGAATCAGGTACTCCCACCACTTTCCTCTTGCCATCTTCTCACTGTCTCCTTTCGTCTTCGCATTCCTCTAAGCAGGGCTCCACCTTCGGGGGAGCTGCAAGCAACTGCACCGCAGGTGCATTGCGCGCTGAGAGGGTTACTCTACCTTCAGCCCCATGGCCACCAGCTTGTCCCGCATGGTGTCGCTGAAGTTCGTCTCGTCCAGGTTCTGCATCATGTACATCATCTGGTCCCGCAGCTGCATCAGGTAGTTGTTGATGCTTCTCCTGTCCTCCGGGGCCATATTTTCACTCAGTTTCGGCATGGCGATCTCGCCAAGCCTCGTAATATCTGCCATATAAAATCTCCTTCCTCTAAGCAGGGCTATCTCTTCGGCTCCCCTCCGGCCACCCGGTTGCCCCGGCTCTCTGCCATGCTGAACGCAATGCTCCGCACCGCGATCTGCCCGGTGCCCTTGATCCGCAGCCGCATGGTGTCGTGCCGCTCCGGCACAAAGGGCAGGTTGACCCGGGTGTATTTGTTCAGAACGGCTGCCTGGCCCAGTGTCTCCCAGGCCCCGCCCTCATAGCTGGCCTGCAGCTCCACAACGCTGTACGTCAGGGCATCCACCCGCAGAAACACCCGGTTGATGTACTTGTCTGCCGGGATGTTCAACCCAATGTCGCCGCTCACAGCCTCAAAGCCCACCTTCTGTTCCAGATTCGCCTTTGCTGTGTCGGTGTCCCGGTCGGCCTCCCGTTCCGGTTCGGTGGCCCACAGGTTCACGCCGTCCCACTGGTAGAGCTGCCGCCCCGTGGAGCACATCGCCCAGCCGGAAGCATTCTCTTCCGCCGCCGTGTCCTCCTCGTGCCAGAGCCGCCGTTCGGTGTCGTAGACCAGCAGCCGGGTCTCGTTCCGGCCCGGCACCCGCAGATGCAGGTAATACCGGGTGTCCAGCACCCCGCCCACAGCCCCGCGCACGTTCATCAGCCAGGTGTTGTCCAGTCCGCCGCTGATCTTCACCGGCAGGCTGCCGTCCCAGGCCATCACGCCGTCAGGGGAAAGGTAGTACAGCACCTCTGCCAGCACACACATGCTCTTGCTGGCCTGCTTGGCCACGCCCCGGCACTGCACGCTCACCAGCTGATAGTCCGCCGGGCGGCTGCCGTAGAGCTTGTGCAGGCAGTTCTCCTTGAAGAACAGCACATAGCCCATGCAGGTGGCCGCACCGGTAAAGGGGCCGTCACTGCCCACGTTCACGGCGTAACTGTCCGAAGCAATGCCCCGGTAGCTGTACCAGTTTGTGGGGTCGCCCAGCTTGCAGCTGTAGATCACGTTCTCCTCGCTGTTGCAGCCCCATACCCGGTTAGCGTTCTCGGTCACATATTCCAGCCGGGGCACCCGCCGCCGTGCGGTAATGGTGGTGCCGCCCGCTGTGGCGCTCTCGCTGCCGTTCATGCTCTTCCAGGTGGTACCGCCCGCCGTCACGGTAAAGCTGCCGTAATAGCGGGTGCTCTCGGTCTTTGGGCTGCCGGTCAGCACAATGCTGTCCCCGTCCATCTGCTCAATGGTCACCTCTCCGTTCACGCCCTCGGCCAGATACTCTTCCACCAGCCCGGGCACCTGCTCCACCGTGATGGTGTCCCCCTTCTTGAAGCCCGCAGCGGCCAGCCCGGGCAGGGTCATCTTCACGCTGTTCAAAAGGATCTCCGCCCACTTGCCGCTCTTGGCATCGTACTGTTCCAGCACGTTCACATAGGCCCACTTGCTGGAAGAGGAGTTCTGTTTCAGAAACAGCGTCCCGTCCGCCGGGCCGGAAGGTTCCGTGGTGCCCACGCTGCTCACGGTGTAGGTCTTGCCGCCCGCGTCGCAGGGGGCAATGGTCACCGTGCCGGTCTGGCTCCATGCAGCGCTCAGGGCTTCCAGCTTTCCGGTGGCCGTGTCAAAGCTCTTGGCATCCGGCCAGATCAGGATCTTCGTACCCATGCCGATCATAATTTTCTCGCTGTCCGTCACGGCATTTTCCAGCACGATCTCCCCGCCCGCAGCCGCGGTGGCCACGTCGTCCTCGCTGTCCTCGGTGTAGCGCAGGGTGGTGCCCTCGCACAGCAGCAGGCCGTTCAGGTGGTATATCCCGTTGCAGCGGCCCATGGCCCGCATGGTGCGCCGGGGTGTCCGGGTCTGCAGTGCGGGGTATCCCCGGCTGGAAAAGTTCTTCATCTCGGTAAATTCTGCCTCGGCGCAGGCATAGCTTTCATTCAGGCCGCCAAAGGCCGTCTGGATGCTCTTCCCCGTCGAGATGCTGTATAAACTCGGCAGTGCCATCTCAGTACCTCCACTTCGTGGCCATCCTGGGCAGGTAGGTGTGCCTGCACCAGGCTGCAAACTCCTGCTGGTTCTCGTTGGCCAGCTGCATCTCGTTGGCATAGCGGTCGGTCTCGCCCAGGGCCGCGTCCATCTGGGCCGCCAGATAGTGGGTATAGTAGCTGTCGTAGGGCTCCGGCAGCAGCAGCTCCGCATCCTGCCGCAAAAGTTCCTGCTCCCGGTCGTATAAGATGTCCGCACCCACGGCATCAAAATCGGTGGTGTCGCTCTTGTCCACCACGCTCTTTCTCAGCCCCGCATCCGCCTGCCGCAGCCATAAGATCTTCAGCTCGCGGTCAAACCCGTTGTTGGGCCGCAGCTTGTCAGCCGTTTCGATTGCCTTTCCTACTGTCATAAAAGACCTCCAAACAAATAACCCCCGGCACAGCGTGTGCCGCCGGGCCGGGGGGATGCATCTAAGCAGCTCCGGACATGCCGGACTGCGCACTGAGAGGGTTAAAATTACGCCTTATTCGCCAGCTCTTCCATGCGGGCAGCGGTCTGGTCGTCCTGTTCCTGGCTGTGGCGGATGACCTCCGCCACCTCCGGGGGCACCTCAATGTTCTTGCCGCGCTGCAACTGGTAGTTCACACCGTTCACGCTCACGAACAGGTCGCCCTTGTACTTCCCGCCGTCCGAAAACAGCCGGATCGTCTCAGTCTTTTTCTTTGCTTCTGCCATTTTATCGGCTCCTTTCTATTTCCTCTAAGCAGGGCTCCCCCTTCGGGGGAGCTCCACGACATGCCGCCATAGGCGGATGGAGTGGTGAGAGGGTTAGTTCGCCTCAGCCGTTGCGCTGTACCGTGCGCTGCAGCTCTCAATGCGCACCATGTACTGCTCCACCAGGCGCTCAGCGGTCTTGTGTGCCTTCCAGCCCACAGATGCGCGCTGGTTCAGGGGGTCGTCACCATAGCCCAGCTGCTTCACGATGTGCTCCAGGCCGCCGCCCTCGATCTCGGTGGAACCGTAGGCGTGGGCACCCAGGATCAGGGTGCTGAACACGGCCAGACCCGTCGGGCAGCCGGTGCCCTTCCAGATCTTTGCCTCGCTGGTCTCCACAAAGCGCACACCGTGCAGCGTGCCGATCTCGCCGTTGTAGATCTCGTCCGGCTGGGCGTACTTGTGCACATCGATCCAGTCCGGGTCGCGGCGCAGGTCATAGGCCACATAAGGGTGAATGATGCCCACAAAGCTGGTGCCGATGGGGTCAGCGTTCATGGCCTTCAGCTGGGTGGCCGCACGGGCGATCAGGTCGCTGGTCAGTTGGCAGGTCGCGTCCAGGGTGGCGCGGCTGGTCACAGCGGTCTCCGCGCCGCCTTCGCCGATCTTGGGCGCATAGATCACATTGGTGCCGCCCGCCAGCACATCACGCACGATGGTGTCCAGGGTGCGGCCCGCCTGGCTGGCAATGATCTTGGTCGCCTGCAGGATGTTGTTGTCAATGGCAGTCAGCTGCAGCGTGTCGGTAATGGGCACCCAGCCGCCGTACTGCCTGACTTCAGCGGTAACGGTGGAAACGTTCATGGTCTGGCCGTCCGGGGTCACACCCTCGGTCAGCGGAGTGGTGGCCTTGGGCAGGCTGTCATACTTGCGGAACTCAATGTTCTTGCCGCCGTTGGCCGGAATGGGATACGGGTCGCCGAACTGGTCATGCACCAGGGCAGGCTCTGCCTGGTCGATTAGGCGCTTCTCGTAAAAGGTTTTCATCTCGGCACTCATGCCGGATGCGCTGGTGGTGTTCTGGTTCTGGGTGCTGGCCGTTGCAAACATCTGCAGATCCAGCTTCATGGTCTTGTCTTTCATAGCTTCCTCCTGTTAAAGTGTAATAACTTCACCCCGCATGGCCCGCTTCTCTATCTCTTCCATTTCCTTGCGGCTCATGTGGGATACGTCGATCTTGGTCTGCACCGCGCCGCCGGGGCGGGTGCCATTCTCGCCGGGACGGGCGTTGCGCTGCTGCAGCCTGTTCACCACGCCCTGCTCCACCTGCCGGGCCGTGGCGGCCTGCTGCTGTTTCAGGATGTGATCAAAGTAGGCGCTGCGGTAGGCGTTTGTCATAGAAACGCCCGACCGCATCATCTTCTCCACCTCCGGGTTCGCCAGCACCTCAGCCATGTTGAAGTCGGGATACTGGGCTTTCAGCTGCTCCGCTTCCCGGTCCCATCCGGCCTGCAGCTCGGCAATGCGGGCCTGCTGGACACGCTGACGCTCCATCTGCTGGATCATCTGCTGCTGTTCGGTCAGGTGCTTGTTCTGGCTTTCCAGCTTGTCCAGCTTCCGGGCCGTCCTGGTGGAAACGCCCTTCTCCATGGCCAGCTTCTCGTAGTAGGCATCGTCCTTCACCGCGCCGGACCGCACAGCCTCGGTCAGGGCCACCAGGTCGTTGGCATCCGTGCCGTACTTTTCCTGCAGCGCCTGCATCAGACCCTTCATGGCCGGGCTTGCTTCCAGCCGCCGGGTCGCTTCGGTCACGGCGTTCTGCATCAGCTCCTCGGTCAGGTCGGCATACTCTCCGCGCAGTAGCTCACCAAAGGCTTTCCGCCGCTCCTCCGGGCTCTTGGTCTTGCCTTCGCCCTTCTCCTCGCCGTCCTTGCCCTCGACTTCGTTCTGGTTCTCTGCCGCTTCCTCGTCCAGCTCAGACTTTTCCTCACTGCCAAGGGCTCCCCCCTCGGGGGAGCTGGCGGCGCTCTGCGCCGACTGAGAGGGTGAGCCCTCTTCCCGGCTGCTCCGCTTCAGCACCCCGCTCCGCCGGGCCAGCCGCTCTTCTGCCGGCCGCAGAGCAGGCTCCTGCACTTCCTGGGCCGCATCCGCAGCACTGGCGGCAGCAGCGGCAGCGCCGCCGTCACCGCAGCCCTCAGCAAACAGCTGAAGGTTTACCATTTTCTCCTGGCCGTCCTTGCTTTTGTCCTCATAGTGGATGTTTTCCGGATATCTCTCCGCCAGCAGGGCAAGACCCGTCTTTGCAAACTCCATTGCTGTCAGGTCTGTCGGGAAAATGCTGCCGGTCAGCTTCACCGAAACGCGGGGCCCGGTCGGCTCATTGTAGGCACAGCACTCGGCCTCGTCACAGTCAGCCAGCACATACACCAGCGTCTCCATCAGCATGGATGCACCCGCGCACACGATGTCCTGCCCTCTGGGCGCATAGCCTGCATGGCCGAAAACTTCCAGCCTGCGCACCCGTGCACCAGTGGGCTGGTCGAACTCTACATACTCTGCATGGATCATTCTATCGCTCCTTCTGAAAATCACTTATTCGGATTATTCACGTTCATGGCCCGCTGTGCCGCCTGGGTGGCCAGGCTGTTGCCTCCGCCGCCCACCACAGCCCCCAGGCCGTTGGTCGCCGTCTTTGCGGTGGTCTGTCCGCCGCTGCCGCCGCCCGTGGTTCCGGCCGCCTGTGCAGCGGCCCCGGCCATGGCGCTCATGTTGGTGCCGTTCTGCTGGTCAATGATGGCGCTCAGCTTCTGCAGCTGCTCCATGGCCTGCTGCAACTGGGTATACAGGGTACCGTTCTGCTGCACCCGTTCCCGCACCTTTTCGATGCCCTCAAAGTCCATCATATCCAGCACCGCCAGCGCCGCGTCAGCGTTGGCCGGGGCAAACAGCCCCATCTGGTAGCACTCCTTTGCCGTCTCGTTCTGGGAAAGGCGGCTGAAGGTGCTCTTCTTGGCAGCCGATACAGTGATGTCGAACACCGGCTCGTGGCTGCCCAGCTCCACCCCGCCGATCATGCCACCCGGCTGGGGCTGCAGCATTGCCCCGGAGAACTGCACATACTCCGGCTGGCCGCTGTCGCCGGTAATGCGGTAGACCCGGCTCTCGTCGTAGAACTGCCGCATCAGGTCGATGATGAAATAGCACTCCTTTGCAAAGGCCCGGTAAGCGCTTTTCAGCATATCGCGGGAGAGCTTCGAGCCAGCCTCCTGCAGCGCCGCAATGGCAGAAGCCGCGGTCAGGCCGCTGGTGGTGCCGCCCTGGGAAACATCCCGGTTGCCGCTGATCTCCTTCAGCTCCGCCACTCTCGCGTCCCGGTAGGTGATCAGGTTGCCCGCCAGCCCCGCTGTCTGTAAGGGCCGCAGGGTCTCGTCCGTCACCCGCCCTGCCGCGTGGACGATGTCCTTGCCAAAATCGGCCAGCTCCTTCTCGTTGATGCCAGCCCCGTCCTGGATGATGTACCGCGCCTTGGCCGAAAGCTTCACGTTCTCGTCCATGGCCGCGTTCATCTCGTCAATGGCGGTCTGGGTGTCCTTCATCACGTCGATGTACCCAAAGCCCGCCGGGCTGTCCTCTTCCACGAACAGGGTGTCGAACACAAAGGGGTACTTGCCGTGGTCGTAGAATCCCCGGTCAGCAAGGGCCGGGTCGTTCTCGCTGGCGTAGAGCACCACGCCGTTGCAGAACTTGCAGTAGTGCAGCAGAGGCGGGCCGTCCTCCCGGGCCTTTTTGTAGTACCAGTCCACCACCACGCTCTTGTCCGAGGTGTCAATGCTCTGGTCGTGGATGTACTTTGCCACTTCCAGCGTGCTGCCGGTGTGGCCTTCCAGCTGGGGGTACTGGGCCTTCAGCTGTTCGTTATCGGCCACCGCCAGGCTGAACAGGTTGGGGCTGTCCTGGATGTCCATCACGCCGGGCTCCCAGTACATCATCAGCAGATCCATGCTCTTGATGGAGATGTCTCCCACGCCGTTCCGTAACCCCGGGTCCCAGAAGATGCCCTTCACGCCGGTGCCCTGCTTGAGCTTGCGCCACCAGGTGTCGCTGTACACCTGCTCGTATTCTGCCTGTTCCAGCAGCACCGGCAGGATCTTGGAAAGCACCTTGGCGGTCTGCTCGTCGTCCGCTGCCCGGGGCAGCACGTTGGGTTCCGGGTAGTTGTCCATGGCATCCGCGTGCTTGTTGGCAATGCTGTTGAACAGCCACCCGCTGGAAGGTTTGGGCTTGCCCTCCATCATCTCGTTTTGGTAGTTGGCCCAGTGCTGCATCCGGAACCACAGCTCGTTGTCCACGATCCGCTTGTCCAGTGCCGCCTTGCCGGTCTTGTATCTCTGTAACAGCGCCGTGGCCTTCGCCACCTGCTCTGTGCCGATCACGTCGGTCATACTCTAAAAAACCTCGCTTTCTTCCCCAGCTCCAGCGGGTCATCCGGCATGGGCTGCACCGGCTCTGTCCGGGGCGGGCTGAGGGGATTCTCCATCAGCACATACCGGCACTCGTCGTAGATGTGATCCTCTTGGTCGGTGTCAATGTCCTCCACGTTGCTCTCGCTGTATACCAGGTTCGGGATGGTGCGGATAAAGTGCTTGCAGGTGTTGAACACCTGCAGCATGGGCCGCCCGTCCGCCTGGAACGCCAGCCGGTAGTGGAACTGCATCTTGCCCGCCAGCCGGGTGTGATCGCCGGGAGCCCAGTGCAGAAAGTTCGGGCTCTTTTCCTGCATGGCAGCAATGCTCTCGCCCTGGCTCTCGTTGAAGATGGCCGGGTCGGCCACGCCCAGAATGGTGCGACCCCGGAGCATGGGGTCGTTCTCTTCTGCTTCCCGGATCATCCTCGCCTGCTTCACAGGGTCAGCCTTAATGCCCTCGTTGGGGGTCCCGGTGCAGCCGTACAGCTCCCGGATGCGGTAAAGCCTGCCCTCTTCGTCCGCCGCATACCATCCCACGGAAAAGGGCTTCGAGTAGCCGAAATCGTACCCCCGCCAGATCTTCCAGTGTCCCGGGATGCGGAACGGGCGGATCACATGTGTCCACCGCTGGTCGTCGTAGTGGGCCGGGTCGTTCTTCCACTCGGTGAACACCTGCCCGGTAAAGCTGTCCCAGTCGCCGTAGAGCAGGGCTTTCTTCTCCGCTTCCGGCAATGCAGCCAGCGTGCCCAGGTAGCCCGGGTCATTTTCCAGCAGGGCCGCGTTGTCAAACACGGTGCTGGGGATAAAGATGCGGGTCCGCCGCTGCACGATCTCCCGTCCGTCCGGAGCCCTGGCCTTTACCATCTGCACCATCCGGGTGCCGGGCGGGGCCGGGCTGACGAACCTTGCCTTCACCCATCCGTGGCCGATGCCGCCGGGGTTGGCCGTGGCCCGGGTGTAGACCCGGGTATCGGGGCCGTTGGGTCGGTTTCGGCTCAGCAGGTAGCTGTACTCTTCCCAGGTGAAATGGGTCAGCTCGTCAAAGCCGATAAAGTCGTAGGCCTGGCCCTGATAGTTGTACCTGTCCTGGGCGTGGTTCATGCTGCCAAAATAGATCTTTGCCCCGCTGGGGAAGGTCCAGCAGTGGGTGCTGCTGTTGTACCGGGCTTTTGGGAAAACCGGCTTGTAATACCGCATGGTCTTGTCAATGAGCTCCCGCAGCTGGGGAAACGTCTTTCGGATGATGAGCCCCCGGTAGTGTGGGATCTCCACCTGCCGCAGAGCCTCGATCACCAGCGCGTCGCTCTTTCCGCCGCCTGCGGCCCCGCCATAAAGCGCTTCGTTCTCTGTGCGCTGCATGAACCGCGCCTGGGCGGGCTGTGGTGACCAGATCACCGGTCTGCCGTCACGCATCCTCTGTGCCGCCATCCACTTCCACCTCCTGCTGGCCGTCCGTCTCACTGGCTGCCACGATCTCCACCATCGGCGGACCGCTCTCGCTGTCGGTGTTCTCCGCCGGGGCCATGGCAGCAGCCTTTTCGGCCACTTCCATCAGCACCTTGGCCACACCAGCCGCGTTCTTGTCGCTCATCACCCGGCCCTCGTACCGCTCCAGTTCGGCATTTAACAGGTTCCGCTCGTCCTCGTAGAGCCGCAAGTTCCGGGTTCCGGCCCTTCCATACACCACAAGCCCGGTCTCGGTGGCATCCGCCAGCTCCTCCGGGTCATCCTTCAGCAGGGTGCCCACGGCAAAGGCCCGGGCCCGGGTGTCCTCGTCCAAACGCCGGTGCAGCCTCTCCGTGATCTGCGCCGCCCGCTGGCTCTCAGCGGCCCGGCCCTGCAAAAAGGTCACCTGTGCCCGCACGCCCAGGCTTGCCCGGATGGCGATCTCCCGCGCGGCTTCCTGCCGGGCCTTTGCAAAGGCATCACTGCGGCCTGCCTCCTCGCTCATCCAGCTGCGAATGGTCGATTCCGGCACGCCGTACTTCTTCGCCACAGCGCAGATGGAGGTTGAGCCCAGCATGGCCATTACCACCTCGGCCCGGAACGCCGCCGGGTATTTCTTTCCCCGCTGTTTTCCCTTCACGGTATTCTTGCAGTACGCCCGCTTTTTCGCCAACTCTCTCACCTGCCTTTGCAAATAGCCTATCACGTCTCGCCCGCTCAAAATACCCCGGACATTTGCCCGCCGGGCAGCAGCCCTGCATCCGCTGCACACACTGCCACGGTGCTCAGAGCTTCCAGCTCTTTGGTGTAGTAGGTCGTTCGCCCCACATACAGCCGGGCGATCACCTTTTCCTCGGGCAGACCTTGCAGGTAGCGCAGCCGCAGCAGCTGGGCGCATACCGGGTCATTGCGGTCGTACCAGGCCAGCACCGCCCCGATTACCTGCGCCCAGGCAGCACAAACAGACCCCTCGCCATATCGGCGCAGAGCCTGCCGGGTCGCTTTCTTCTGCTCTTTTGTCACCGCCCCACCTTCTTTTCGCATGGGTATAACGCGCAAAATACCGGTGTTTTATCTGTCAGGTGCGAGGTTTCGCAGTCTGGTATGCAGCCTCCCGCCGACGCAGGATCACATAGCATTGCGGTTCCAGCCGTTCCCAGCCGGTTCCTTCCCGCTTCGGGCTCTCATGCAGCCCGCCGGGCTCCAGCACGATGCACTTTTCCATCTTCCAGCCGGGAAACCGCTGCTCCCACCACTGAGCATCGTTCTGCTTTTCCCCGCAGGCGGCCCGCAGCTGTTTCCGGCTCCATCTGCCATCGTTTGGGGCCTGCTCAATGGCCGGGCGCAGGTTGGCCGTTTCCACCCACAGCCGCTCCTTGTGGCCGTAGAGGTAGCCCACCGTGCCGTATTCGCCCTGCCCGCTCTTGCCCAGCAGCTTTTTCATATCGATTCTGTCCACGTTCATGGTTCCCAGCGGCTCAAACTCGTTGGAGCCGGGGATACGCCGCCGCCACAGATCCTCCAGCATCTCCCGCCACTCCCGGCGCTGGGCCGCGGTCAGGCCCGGGCATTCCGCAAAACCGTGCATGTGCAGCCGTCCTGCTTCTCCCTTGCGCACCGCCACCAGCATCAGACGGATGTCCTCCCGCCTTGCCCCGAACCGCTTGCAGGTGGCCGCCATCACCCGCCGCTTGTAGTTCTCCACGTCTCTCCGGCAGGCCAGAATGTCCTCCGGCAGAAATGTATCCTCGTATGTACCGGTCAGGAACATTCCCGCCGGACTGAAATTGGTCAGCGCCTTTCTCTGGCGCTTGCGCAGGGAATCCATTTTGTTCTTCGCCTTCTGCCCCTCGCTGGATTCCTTCCGCTTCTTGCCCCGGCCCCGGTGTTCCTGGGGGATGATGGAGAACACTCCGACTGCCATGTAGTCATCCCCGCACTGGTATTTTTTCTCTCGGATGTAGTTACAGCGCATCCCGGTGCCCTCCTGCTGGCTTTCACTTTCTGCTGATAGTCTCTTTCCCGTGACCCCACCGTCACAGAAATAACGGGTATACTAGCTCCCCAAAGAGGGCCCTTCCCCCTCTTTCTTTATAAAGGTATTATGAAACGTAACGGATACGGTGGCGTGTCAGGTCCATCGTATCCGTTGCTCTTCATAATAAATTCAGGTGTTTAAGGTGTGGCGGGCTTTCCTTTTTCCGCCCAGTATCCGTAGGTCAGTTCCGGCTTTCCAATTTTCCTGGCCTTCTCGTTGTAGATCATCAGGTCGTGCACGTCGTAGGCCAGGGCGCTGGGGTCGATCACGCCGCCAATGGGCTTGCGCTTCACCTTTGCTGGCTGATCCGGCAGCTTCATGGGGTGCCGGATCCGTTTCTGGCACAGCTCCATCTCCATCTGCGTAACGCCGCCGGGCTTGTACACGCCGCCCCGCTTGCGGTAGCACTCGTGCACCGTGCCCTCGCTGCCAAACAATCCCTTGTCCTTCAGCTCTGCCGCCGTGCCCTTGCCCAGCAGGGTGCCGTCCACACCGTAGCAGCTGTACACCCGCACCATCCGGTTCTCGGCCCGCTCGTCCGCGCTCAGGCCCTCTGCCCGGGCCCTCTCCACCCGGTCGTCCTTAGTGCTCTTCCGCTCCATCTTCCACCGGTAGTTCTTCGGGCTGGGGTTCTTGCATTTTTCCAGATTATTCCAAACGCTGCTCAGCTTGTTCACATCGGGAAAATATCCCTGCTCCACCAGCTCCACGCTGGTGCCCTTGGCCACCACCTCGCCGGTGTCCCAGTCCATCAGGGTGTATACCCATCTGCATCCACTCTGCATCTCAGATTCTCCTTCTACTAAGTACGGTGCTCATTTCAGGGGAGCTGTGCACCGATGAAGTTACCGCTTCCACACGCCGCTGCACCTCGGCTTCCGAAAGCGGCAGCACACAAGGCACCCGTTTGCGGCTCACTTCCCGCTGTACCGCCTGCACTTGCAGCTGACGTATCGTCTCCGCCGTTTCCCTCCGCTGTTTTTCCAATACAGCCTCGTCCGGCACATCCAGCACTTCTACCTCGGTCTTGTAAGCGTCCCGGGCGCAGCGGCACAGCATTTCCATGGCCACATCCACGCCGTCGGTTTCCACCCACTCGTTCAGCTGGCCAAAATTCGCAATTGTTTCCTGCCGAAGTTTTTCCAGCCGCCGGGGGCCAAAGCCCAGCACTTGGGCGCAGGCGGTAGCATAACCCCGCCATTCCAGCGTGGCCGCCCTGTCAATGGCCATCTTCAGCTGAACTTCCCGCCGCTTCCGGGGCACACCTTTTATCACCGGGACACGAAATACGCTCACCACACCCTCTGGCAGCAGCCCCACCAGCCATTTTTCGGCCTCGTTCAGCTGGGCCTTCTGATTCTTTGCAGGTATGGCCATCCGCCGCATCAGCTCCCCATTGATTTCATCCTTCCGCTGGGTCACCTTGTCCAGCCGGTCTTTGCCTACGCCGAACACATCATGCAGCGCAATAGTCATGCAGGCATGGGTGAAGTCAATCGCATTCTGCCGTGCCAGCTCGATCTGGTTCTCCAGTGCCATCTTTCTTGCATTGTTTTTCATAGTTTCTCCGTTCTTCATATTCCCCGCACGCCCGGTTCCGGCCCCCACAGCTCAGGCACCGGCTCCGGGTGATCTCAAACACATGTACACACTGGGTCTTATCCATCAGGGTTCCCCGGTCTCAGCCATCATGGCGGTCAGATCGCCCAGCATCCCGCTCACCGTGCGGGAAAGAACGTTGATCGCATCCTCCTGCAGGTCACCGGGTAGGGCCCTCACCGCAAAGCCCGCGTTCACCATCTCGTCCTTCAACCGGGTGTTGATCCGGCTCACCTCGGTCCAGAGCTTTGCCTCGTCCGGGGTCATCTTCCGCCGCCCGGGCCGCACAACGCCCTTGATCATGGCCGTCAGCTCGTGGAACTCCTCGTCGGTCAGGCTCCTGTCGTTCCCGGCCTCGGCAATGGCCCGCGCCCGATCACTCGGTGTCCCGGCAATCAAAATGTTCTTGTACTCTTCCAGCGTCATTTCTGCTTGGCCTCCATCGCCCGTTTTATCAGCTCTTCCATAAAAGCAGCTTCTTTATCCTCAAAGCGGCCTGTCACCGGGTTACGGCTCAGTGCCAACCGCATTTCCAGTTCAGCGGCCTTTGCAAAGTTCCGAACAATCTCCTCTTTCTGGGTGTTGTTCAGGTCACTGGGCACGCTGCTGACAACAAAACTTACTGCTGACTGCATTATCACCCGTGTAACATCCGCTTCACTCTCACCATCCTCAATGCTCAGACCGCCATCGTTTCCATTTCTGTAAATCGTGATTTTCATCCTTACCCCACCTTTCTGCCGCAGACGGCCTTCTTCACCGTGTTCTCCGGCACCTTGTGGATCTTCTGCGGCTCCTTCCGCTGCTCTGCCACCAGGCCCAGCCCGGCCAGCGCCAGGGCTGCACACCCCAGCACAATGGCCAGCAGCGTGTATCCCAGCATTGCCCAGCCGTCGGCCGCGTTCTCAATGGCCCCGCCGCAGCCTGCTGCAGCCAGTCCCAGCACAATGGCACCGGCGCTCAGCACGCTGCCCGTGATCTTCTTTTTCATTTGCAAATCCTCCAACTCTGTGTTAAACTTCTGGTGATGTGTTGTCAAACCATCACCCTGGTTGGCTCGTCGGTGTTCCAGCACCGGCGGGCCTTTTTGCTTTTCTTGCATCTCTGGCCGCCTTCCACTCTTGAAACGCAGCCTCATTCTCCGGTTTTGAGTAAAAGTCCTGTGCGATGTGCAGCAATTCAATAATTTGCCAGTGCTCAAAAGGCAGCTCCTGCTTTTTCCTTCGGCCCATGGCAGCACCTCACAGCCACTCGGCGCAGATGGTCTCCACCACAGGCTTTGCAAAGCCGATCAGCTCATCGCCGCGCTTTGCGGCCACGACTGCCGGGCCCACCAGCTCTGCCGCCGTCATCTCACTGGCGCGCTGGTTCGTCAGGGGGCGCTCCTTCATCAGCCCTTCCTCGTTCACCAGCAGCAGAATGCCGTCCACGTTCTTCTCCCGCGCCCACTCGGCGCTCAGCAAGGCGGGCACCGGCTCGATCGGCCCGCCCACCAGCTTCTGCAGGGTCTCCAGCTTCATGCTGTCACCATCATCACACTTCATGTTGAACGCCCGGTTCTTCGCCGGGATCACGATCATATAACGGTCCATCGTTCGTTGCTCCTTTCATGTGCTCTTGTCCGGTTCTCCCCCTGGTGGTACAATCCAACCAGAAAGGATGTGTTTTACATGACATTCGTTGAAAGATTTACCCTTATTTCCTCACTTGCTGCTCTCGTTTCTGCCCTTGCTGCGCTTTTCACTGCAATTGCTCAGGTGATCATAGCTAAAGCTACAAATTTATCTGCCTACAAGCTGGAATCCGAAAAAATGTTCTTCCATGCTCAGGTAGAAGCCTACGAATCTTTCTTTGAAGCCGCTCAATCCTTTATGAGCCGCTCTCCAGATGCCGACGCTGGCAGGCTTACTGCCTGCTGCGCCCGTGCCATTTTGTTTTCCAGCCGGGATACCTGTGCAAAATTAAGCGGTTTTTCTTCGCAGTTGATGGAATTTCAATCAAATCCGACACCTGAATCACAAAAAGCATTCAATGCTTCTGCCTATGAAGCGTTTGAAGCCATGCGTCAGGAACTATTACAGATGCACCACCCACTCGTAGAGCGTAAGCACCGCACATAAGTAACTCAGCATAATGGAAAAAAGAATGTAGCCCTGAATCTCGCCGCCCAACCATCGCTTCGCAATCCATACTGTCGCTAAATCAATTAGCCATGCAGCAATCACCAGCTGCACACTCACCTCTTCCCCCTCCTTTCATCTCTCTGTCCCCGGCTCCCCGCCGGGGCTTTTTCATGCGCTCTTTTTCGGGTCGGTGGGCTGGACATCTCCAAAGAGATAGTCCATCGTCATCTCCGGAAAGAACTTATCCCGGAGACATTGCGCTTCATCCAAGCGCATTCGCCCCGCAATGTTCAACTTCGCTGACATCGTTGCCGGATTGATTCCGATTCCATTCGCAAGCTGCTCATTGGTAATCCCGTTACGTGCCATCTCTGCCTTTAAATTCATGTACAAAACATATCACCTCCGCAGTTCACCAAATTCGGTGAACTTTATTATAAAATACACCCAATAGAGTGAATAGTCAATAGCTTTTTCAAATTATTTTTGCAATTTGGTGAATCAATATTGCATTTTTGTTATTCGTACCGTATACTGAACATCAGGAGGTGATTTTTTATGAACGTCGAAGAAAGGCTCAAAGAGCTCATTTTAGCCAATTACAAGAGCATTCGAGCGTTTACTGTTGCCGCAGGTATCCCCTATTCCACAGTGGATAATATTTTCAAGCGTGGAATTGGTGGAACCGCTGTAACAACTGTCGTTAGAATTTGTGACCTTCTCGGAATTACCGTAGAAGGAATCACGCACGGCCTTATTGAGCCAAAAGAAAACAACGCCGTTCTCACCCCCGCCCAGACTGCCCTGCTGGACAACTTCGACCAGCTGAACGAAGAGGGCCAGGTCAAAGCGCTGGACTATGTAGAGGATCTGGTTCTCACCGGACGTTATAAAAAAGCTGCTGCGCATGGCGTGGCTGCAAAGGAAGCATAAAAAATAACCGCCTTGGTCACCCAAAGCGGTTAAGTTGTATAGGGAGGAATCTATAATGAGCTTGAAGAAAAAAGTCGTTTCCCTGGCTCTGGCTGCTGCTATGATGATTTCAGTTTCTGCTCCTGCGCTGGCAACATCGGCGTTCAATATGAGTGTCTTTGATGGTCGGCAGGATGTGTCGATTTCTTCCGACGATATGTCTGGTCAAGCAAGTGTTTTTCTTTCTGGTGATTCATACAGTTCCGCAATTCCATTTGATGACGGATCGCTTTTGATCGTAGACTCTAGCCTATTCCTTGACGATTCGTATGATACCTACAAAATTTATTTCAATTGTTTTGAGCCCAGTTTGGCTGGCATGGAGAGCATTATCATTAAAATTGGTGACAACCGATATAATTTTTCAAACTGTTATACTTCGCAGTCCAGAGTAAATGATAACACCGTTATGGAAACTATCGCCATTATGATGAAACGTGAAACAGTTGGCTTTATGAACGATCTCAAAGATCATAAAGACGAAGAGATTCGAGTTCGCATCAACGGTACTTATGAGACCCTCGATTTTTCTCTTACAGACGAAATGAAAAATGAAATTCTCACTCTGTACGATCTTTATGCTCAGGGTGGTGGCACTCGTGATAGCAATTTGCGCAGCGTCACCCTCATTGACCCGACTATCGTTGCAAAGAACGGCAAGACGATTGATGGTCTGGCCAAGGACAAGGCTATTGATGCAGCCATTCACGCGCTTCTTTAATGCCCAAAAATAACCCCGCCAGTGGGGCAAACACCAGCGGGGCAAAACAATACCCCCGCCGGGCTCAGCCGGTGGGGTATTATGAATAAAGTTTGTATTTCAGATACTTGTCAATAGGTTTTTTAAACTTTTTTTGTGATGTTCGCAACAGTTCACAAAAAATTTGTGTACAACAGGCCCTGGGCGGAGTATAATATAGCCATGATACAGACCCCGCCACGCCTCTCAACGATGCGTACCATGGCGGGGTCGCTTTTTTATTATCCGGAGATATTTTTATGAAAGAATTAAAGAAACATCTTTCCCTTACAGAGCAAGTCGCCCTTCTGGAATCCCGCGGGCTTGTTATTGCCGACAAGCAAGCGGCAGAAGAATTGCTCTATCATGTAAATTATTATCGGCTTTCCGGTTATCTCCATGGGTTCAAGCAGGAAGATAAAGCACATTATCTTTCCGGTACTACGCTGGAGCAGATCAAATCTCTATACGACTTTGACCGCAAATTAACTCGTATTCTGATGTTTGCCCTGGAAGATATTGAGGAAACCTTAAAAACAAGGCTTTCCTATTCTCTTACATCCGCTTTCCCTGAAAACCCTCTGATTTATCTTGATAGCTCACTCTACCGCAATCAATCAGATTTCTTGAAATTTTCCAGCCTATTCTACCATGAACTCAGAAACAATCGAAATCTCCCCTTTATCAAGCATCACATCGAAGAATATGACGGAAATCTTCCCATGTGGGTTGCCGTTGAGATCCTGACGATGGGGAATCTTTCAGCCATTTACAAAAATCTGAAAGGTCCTTATCAGAAAGTATTGGCCCGCAGCTATCATACTGGCCCGGTTCAGCTGGAAAATTGGATTGAGAATCTAACCTTTACCCGAAACCACCTTGCCCATTATATGCGGATCTATGATTTCAACTTCGGCCGTACTCCGACCCAATGCAAACATCATCACCAGTATAAGGAAACCAGCGGACGGATTTTCGATCAGATCTATATCATGTCCTTCCTATACTCGACTCCGGATGAATGGAATAACTATGTCATCCCTGAAATCAAAGGATTGCTGGAAGAATATTCCGAGTATGTAAAGCTTCCTGCAATGGGATTTCCCGAGGATTGGGCCAATATTTTGAAGCGTACATAATTCCAGTCATAAAGAATCCCCGGCAGCTCTGTACGATAGAGCCGCCGGGGCCAGATGGGGAATCTGTCTGTCGGAGAATAATCATAGGATAAGAAAACACGCCTGCTGAGCAATTTCATTGTACCATGATCCTGCTCAGCGCACAAGGAGCAATCATGGCAAGAAAAAAGAAAGTATCTCCCGGGAACCGTCTGGTTGCCTACTACCGTTACAGCGGCGGTTCCCAGCAGACCGAGCAGAGCATCGAGGGCCAGCGCCGGGACTGCGAAGCCTACGCCCGGCAGCATGGCTTGACAATCGTGCATGAATACATTGACCGGCACATTTCGGGCCGTGGTGTTGAATCCAGGCTGGCTTTTCAGCAGATGATCGCAGATAGCAGCAAGCATCTGTTCGATCTCGTGATTTGCTGGAAAACCGACCGCTTCGCCCGCAATCGCTATGATAGCGCGGTCTACAAAAAGAAACTGCGGGATAACGGAGTTCGCATTCTTTATGCAGCCGAAAGCTCTGTGGAAGGGCCTGAGGGCATTATTCTGGAAGGTCTGATGGAATCCCTGGCCGAATACTATTCCGCAGAACTGGCTCAAAAGATGCGGCGTGGTATGCGGGAATCCGCATTGAAAGGAAGAGCCATCAATCCCAGCCGCCCCCTGGGGCTTACTACGGATGAACACAAGCGATTTATTATCGACGAGAAAAACGCCCCGACCATTCGATTCATCTTTGAGCACTATGCGGCCGGAGAAAGCAGCGCTTCCATCGTGGAGCAGCTGAACGCTGCCGGGCTCCGTACCAGTAAGGGCAACGCCTTCAACAAATGCAGCATTCCTCGCATCATCCAGAATGAAGCCTATCATGGTGTTTATATCTGCAAAGCCTACGATGTCCGTATTGATGGGGCAATCCCCGCCATCATCGACGATGATTTATGGAAGAGGGCGCAGAAAATGCTCACGCTCAATAAACAGCACCGTGCACCACATAGTTTCCATGCTGATTACTTGCTCTCTGGCAAGCTTTTCTGCGGTTGCTGCCACAGTCTGATGCGGGGCATCTCCGGCCACAACTGCCGCAACGATGTTTACTATTACTATGCTTGCGGGAATAAAGCTGATGGCGGTACCTGCAAAAAGAAAAACATCCCAAAAGATGTTGCCGAGAATCTTGTGGTCAATGCCATCTGTGAAAATATCCTTCGTCCAGACTCTCTTGAAGATCTGGCCGACGCTATTGCCGCTGCACAGCAGGCAGATGTCAATCAGCCCGATCCAGAGCGTGCAATGTTAGAGCAAAACCTGGCTGATGTGCACCGAAAAATCAACAATATCATTGAATCCATTGAAAACGGTACTGCCAGCTCTCGTCTGTCCGCCCGCCTTGCTGACTTGGAGCAGCAGGAAAGCACTCTCAACTATCAGTTGGAATCCCTGAAAGAAGTTCATCCACCCGTTCTGGATCGTGAGCGCATCCTCTTCCTATTGGAGCAGTTCCTTATCTCTCCCAATGAACGTACCGAGGATTATAACCGCAGAATCATTGATACCTTTGTAAATCGCATCGAGATCACAGACACGGAAATGCTTATTTATTTTAATCTTTCCGAAGCGTCTGCTTCCGAAAAACAAAAAAATTCCCAGTCGAACAGTTGTTCGACTGGGAATCATCTGGTCCGAGTGGCGAGAATCGAACTCACGGCCTCTTGAACCCCATTCAAGCGCGCTACCAAAACTGCGCTACACCCGGATATCGTCCTCTGCCTCCCTACTGAAGCATTGGCGACAAAAGATATTATACGCATCTTTCCGGGTTTTGTCAACACTTTTCTGCATCTTTTTCTGATTTTTTCAAGAAAAGTATGATTTTCGTCGTATGAGCGCCGCTTTACTTTTTTGCTTTTGCACCAGTTTCCGCTTCCGCGGCCCGCAGCTGTCTGTCCTTTTCCAGCAGGGGCTTGAGGTACTGGCCGGTAAAGCTGCCGGGTACTTCGGCCACCTGCTCGGGCGTACCCTCGGCAATCACCAGGCCGCCGGCGCTGCCGCCTTCAGGGCCAAGGTCAATGATGTGGTCCGCACACTTGATGAGATCCAGATTGTGCTCGATGACAATGACCGTGTTGCCCGCATCCACCAGCTTCTGCAGCACCTCGATCAGGCGATGCACGTCCGCAATGTGCAGGCCTGTGGTAGGCTCATCGAGGATATACACCGTCTTGCCGGTGCTGCGTCGGGCTAGCTCATTGGCCAGTTTGACACGCTGGGCCTCGCCGCCGGACAGGGTGGTGGCGCTCTGACCCAGGGTCACATAGCCAAGGCCCACATCCAGCAGGGTCTGCAATTTGCGGGCGATCTTGGGCTGGTTTGCAAAGAACACCACCGCCTCCTCCACGGTCATGTTCAGCACGTCGGAAATGGTCTTTTCCTTATACTTTACCTCCAGCGTCTCGCGGTTATAGCGTGCGCCCTTGCACACCTCGCAGGGGACATAGACATCCGGCAGGAAGTGCATCTCAATCTGCAAAATGCCGTTGCCCTCACAAGCCTCACAGCGGCCGCCCTTGACGTTGAAGCTGAACCGGCCCGGGCCATAGCCGCGCATCTTTGCATCCTGGGTCTCGGCAAAGACGGCGCGGATATCGTTGAACACGCCGGTATAGGTGGCCGGGTTGGAGCGGGGCGTGCGGCCGATGGGCTGCTGGTCGATGCCAATGACCTTATCCACGAACTCAAGACCCTCCACCCCGTCGCACTTGCCCGCACGGCTGCGGGCACCGTTCAGCTCACAGGCCAGCGTCTTGTACAGGATCTCATTGATCAGGCTGGACTTGCCGGAACCGGAAATGCCGGTCACACAGACGAACTCCCCCAGCGGGAACCGGACATCAATGTTGCGCAGGTTGTTTTCCCGGGCACCTTTCACGGTCAGGAAGTTTCCATTGCCGGTGCGGCGGGTCTGGGGCACAGCAATGCGCTTGCGGCCGGAAAGGTAATCGCCGGTGATGCTCCGCTTGGCCTTACAGATATCCTTCACGGAGCCCGCCGCCACGATCTCGCCGCCGTGAACGCCCGCGCCGGGGCCCACATCCACGATATAGTCCGCGCTGCGCATGGTATCCTCGTCGTGCTCGACCACGATGACGGTATTACCGAGGTCCCGCAGGTTCTTCAGGGTCGCAATGAGCTTATCGTTGTCACGCTGGTGCAGGCCGATGCTGGGCTCGTCCAGCACATAGAGCACGCCGGACAGCGCACTGCCGATCTGGGTGGTGAGGCGGATGCGCTGGCTTTCGCCGCCGGACAGGGTGCCAGCCGCACGGGCCAGGGTCAGGTAATCCAGACCCACGCTCTGCAAAAACTGCAGGCGGTTCCGGATCTCCTTCATGA